>Ga0302153_10000116_pt1 | contig 42771 bp, 42 predicted proteins | sample I_Bog_N2_2_FD_192429 | JGI IMG/M metagenome (GOLD analysis project Ga0302153, IMG submission 192429) | Peat permafrost microbial communities from Stordalen Mire near Abisko, Sweden - I_Bog_N2_2 | ecosystem: Environmental > Terrestrial > Soil > Wetlands > Peat | place: Sweden: Abisko, Stordalen... | reverse complement strand
ATCAACAAGTCCGTCGGAAGAGCCAATCGCGATTGTTGGTTTGGGATGTCGATTTCCCGGTGCGTCGACTCCTGAGAACTTCTGGCAGCTTCTGACAAGGGGCGGCCAAAGCATAGACGTTGTACCTCCAGACCGGTGGAACCTGGAGAAAGTCTATTCTAAAGGGGCATTTGGCCCAAGACAGATGAACACGTGCTTTGGAGGATTTCTCAATGATGTAGGTCTCTTTGACCGCACGCTGTTTGGCATCTCAAAACTTGAAGCGGCACAAATGGATCCTCAACAAAGGATCCTTCTTGAGGTCGTGTGGGAGGCTCTAGAAGATGCCGGAATCGACTCCAAGATGCTAGCCAAGACTGCAACCGGTGTCTTCGTGGGAATTTCTAACTCGGATTACAGAGCCAAACTCTACAAAATGTCTGATGGCATCAGCCCTTATGCGGGGCCAGGAGGAGCACTGAGCATTGCGGCAAATCGTATTTCCTATTCTTTTGATCTGCACGGACCCAGCGTTGCTGTCGACACCGCATGTTCGTCCTCTCTGGTGGCGATTCATCTCGCTTGCCAGAGTTTGCGTACAGGTGAGTCGGATACGGCTGTGGCTGGCGGAGTGAATCTCATCTTGTCTCCCGAACCTACAGTGGCGTTCTCGCAGGCAGGGATGATGTCTCCCGACGGACGGTGCAAAACGTTTGATGCAGAAGCGAACGGCTACGCCCGAAGTGAGGGCTGCGGTATCGTTGTCCTAAGGAAGTTATCCAGTGCTTTAAAGGACGGCGATAGGGTGATCGCTGTGATTCATGGTTCCGCTGTGAATCAGGACGGCCACAGTAACGGGCTAACGGCACCGAATCCTTCGGCACAGCGCGATGTGATGTTGCGTGCTCTGAACAACGCGAACGTACGCCCTTTCGATATTGGGTACATTGAGGCCCACGGAACGGGGACGGCACTGGGCGATGTGATAGAGATGGACTCTATTGTTCAAGTCCTTGGGCACAAGATCACCGAAAAAGGTAAGTGCTTTGTGGGTTCGGTAAAGACGAATATCGGGCACCTCGAAGCGGCAGCCGGTATTGCCGGCGTCATAAAAGTGGCGCTCATGTTTGAGAACAGCATGATTCCTCCGCACATCAATCTCAAAGAGTTAAACCCCAAAATTCAACTTAATGGCACACGAATTGAAATACCTCGGCAGCTACTGTCTTGGCCGGGCTCCTCAGCTTTAATGGCTGGAGTGAGTTCTTTTGGGTTTGGGGGTACGAACTCACACATTGTGATTGGTCCTTCTTCGCCCATGGTTTCTGAACGGCCTATTCCAAATAGTCAATTGCAGTTATTGACGTTGTCCGCTGGCAACCGTGCTGCGCTGCTTGAACTCGCGGATCGCTACATCGACTTTCTCGATAACTCTTCACAATCGTTCGTCGATGTATGTTTTACGGCAAACACGGGGCGTACCCGTTTGTCGCATCGCATCGCCTTAATAGCCGGATCTGGGTCTGACGCTGCAAAATGTCTGAGGAACTTCATCGAAGGTGGACAATGCGGTGAGATCGTCAGTGGAGTGGTCGTGAAGCATGTTCCAGGCATCCACGTGCACTGCAACGGAATTGAGACCGAACTCTCGCTGGAACTGCTGGCTACGCTGCCGCGTCTGGGCAAGTTTTACCACGGGATTAAGCGAATGCTAGGTCCGGATCAGGGACGCCCCCGGGCTGCCGGTTTTGCTGCAGAGTACGCCCTCGTTCAGATGTGGAAACAGTTAGGAGTTACGCCGAGTAGCTTCAGCGGTGATGGAATTGGCGGTGTACTTGCTGAGTGCCTATCGGGTCGCAGTTCAATGTCGGAAGCCGTTCATGCAGGCATCGCAACGGGCCGATCAAGTCTTCCGAAGAGTAGTTCAACAGAGCGTGTGGATTCGAGGCTCCAAAGGTTAAATATAGCGGCCGATTGCAGTCAGAAGGATTTATTGTCGACGGCGGCACAACTGTTTGTCGTTGGCGTCGATCTGAATTGGACAGAGTTTCACGCAGTAGGGCATTCCAAACTCCGAATCCCGACATACCCGTTTCAACGTGAACGCTACTGGATTGGTGACTGACCCTGGCCCAACACCGGGGATTGACGATCGCGAACATCTGCCGGTTGGAGTTCGAATGTATTGATAGGGAGGAAGACGAGAATACGCCATCAAGTCACGTCTCGAATCCACCTGTAGTTCCGCTGTTACTGGCTCTGTAGTACACGGGCCAGAGAGGCAGGGGCAGTCGTAGCAATCTCATAAATGAGAAAGTGAATCCGTGAAAACTCAATGCGTCAATGATCCACAAATCAGTGTCATTATTCCGACTCGCAACCGAGCGCCCTCAGTTCGCAGTACGCTGGAGAGTTTGGCAGGTCAGGACTTTGCTTATCCATGGGAACTGTTGCTGGTTGATAACGGCAGTACTGATGATACGAAAACAGTAGCATCCGCCTTTTGTGATCGTCTGCCGCTAAGTCTCCTTAACGAAGCGATCCCCGGAAAGTCTCGATCGCTTAACCGAGCTCTGGAACATGCCAAAGGACATCTGATCGCGTTTACGGATGATGACGTGCATGTTTCCCGCAAGTGGCTTTCTGAGCTTCATCGTGCTGCCGCCATCTTCCCGGAGGCATCCGTGTTCTGCGGTCCAGTCACCCCCGTTCATCCGCCATCAAGTCCCAGTTGGTTAAGAACCCACTTGTTTTCGAGTGCATTATTCGCTCGGTTTGAGCCCACCCTCGCGGAAGGTGTTTTGCCGGCGCCCTTAGTTCCCTTTGGTCCCAACTTTGCACTGAGGACCGAAGCCTGCGCCGAAATGCGCTTTCGAATGGATCTCGGTCCCTCAGACAGCCGCAGACTCATGTGCGAAGATACTGAATTTGTGGAGCGATTTCGAAAACGGGGTGCGCAATTCATCTACGTTCCTTCGGCGTGGGTCGAACATCACATCCGTGGCGAGTTGTATTTGGCACCTAACCAATATAATCGTGCCTTCAATTTAGGGCGCAGCTTATTGATCGCCGGAAAACCGATCGTCTGCCTTCGAACCTTCGCTTTCTCGCCTAATCCTGAAGTCTCAGGGTTCGAGCACGCCGTGATATTGAATTTCTATCTCGGCGAGCTGTGCCAACTAGACATTCATGGCGACGCCATACGGTTCAAGTTAATTCGCAGACTCCTTGAGAGCCTAGGTTGGCATGGAGATGCTGCCTGGCTGGGGGCAGATGCAGAGGAATGGCTCCGGCAGTGCCCCCCGTCATTCGCTGCGTTATCAGGATAGAGGCCCCCGCTGAGACCGTGCCAGCAACAAACGCACAATCGAGTGAGATGGGATGAGGGTTTATGCGACATATCTGGAGCAGCAGCAGGGTTGCTGCAAAGCTGGCGGAAAGGATTTGAAGGCGATGCCGTCCATTTCGTTGATGCCATGGGATATTCAGCTCTGGCTCGTTTGGTATGAAGATATTGACACGGAAGAACAGGAATTGGCGTACAGGGATCTGCTGAGCTGTAACGAGCGTAAACAGGAGAAGCGATTCAAGTTTGAGAAGGATAGGTTCCGTTACCTTGTTACACGCGCTTTGACGCGGACAGTGCTGTCCCGATATGTGCCTGTGTGTCCGACCGAATGGCGCTTCCAAGCGAATCTGTATGGACGACCGGAGGCTGCGAATGAAGAGGCTAAAGATGCCGGACTGGTGTTTAACATCTCGCACACCGACCAGCTAATTGTTCTGGGAGTGACGAAAAGGCGAAGCCTCGGTGTGGATGTCGAGAGACTACAACCCACCGACTTTTCTATGGATGTTGCAGAAAAATACTTTTCTACCCGTGAGGTTACAGATTTAATGGCTTTATCCCAGAATGAGCGATCATACCGGTTCTTTGAGTATTGGACCCTGAAAGAGTCCTATATTAAAGCGCGTGGTATGGGACTTTCACTGCCCCTCGACCAGTTCGGCTTTTTCTTCCACGAGGATCGCTCGATTGCGGTTGAGTTTGAATCGCGGCTTGAAGACTGTCCAACACAATGGCAGTTCTGGCAGTTTCAACCAACGGATGAGCATTTGGTAGCAATTTGTTCGACTCGAGTAAGTGAGACACCTACTAGAATTGTTGTCCGCCGAGCCGTACCTTTGGAGAGAGGAGAGACGATTATCTCCGAATTTGTGTGAACGCTACACAAACCCAACGCCCTATGTTTCATTTGTACACAGGGAGGTCCGCGAAGGAAACCATGAAGGGAAATGGGCCGAGCCGGGGATGACCTCACTTGTCCCTATCCCGCGCCTCGCCCGCTATGACTCGCAAAGCTCACAGCTGCTCAATGCCACCATCACGGGCAGAGCTCTGGTCATAATGGCGGTAGAATTCCCACAGTTCCCGATTGCGAATCGGCTCTCCTGCCGCCTCGGCCCGCCGCCATTCACCGGCCCAATGGACAAGAAGCGTGTGCGGGTTGTGAGGGTGAACGAAATATCCGTCAACGGTCTCGCCCAGATCGATCCCCCCCCATCGTTCCAAGGCAATCTCGGTGCTCCGGTCACGGCAGAAGATCCTATACAAGCTGTTAAATTCGCGCCCCGAAGTGACGATCAAATAATTCAATAGCGGCTGTTCTAGACTGCTCAGTTCCATGTGCGGCACCAATTCGAGAGCCGACGCTAATTTACCACTAACTTCGTCCAATGGGAGAATTCCTCGTCGCGAACAGATGAAGCCGGTATTAGCGGCGAATGCAATCTGCTCCGGGGATAACCGTTCGACTTCGACGACAGAGTCTTTCCATACCCATTTCCGAATGTGTGGCATGTTGGAATGGGAAGTGATGAACCCATGCGCAGACAGATAGCGGAATACCGGCGCGACATCTTCCAATATCACCGTGTCCGTATCCAGATAGAGGAATTCTTCAAAGGGGCCCTCCCAAAGCACAAGCTTTCGGTAGTGCCCCCGCACAGTCCCGTGAAACTGACGGCTGATATCGTCACATCGCGCCAGAAGGTCATGATCCTGCCAAATCTCAAAGTTGAACCGCTCACGCACAAGCTGAAGCCGTTGAATCGATTCGTTAAATGGAATCATGCAGAGTGGCATCGCTGCATTGTGGCGTCTGAAACTATTCAAGAATGCGATGGCGATGTCGATCACGGCATCGTTTGCAATAAAGTAGACTCCCCGGCTGCATGCAGCCCCGGTTAAAGACGCAATGGTCATGAAGCACCTCATCTTTCTGCTTTTCCGCAGACTTCGGTAAAAGCCCTACTGGATTCAGAGCGCGCGGGAACAGCCATGGGGGCAAGGCGTTGATCCTCTTCGCGGCTCAAAAAAGGACCGACCAATTCTCCATAGAGCGTCACCCATTTCTGAGGTGATTTCCATGCATGCGAATGATCTCGATCGGTGACCAGGTCTATCGGCATCGTGCCCCCTTTTGAGCAATGCGGCTCTCACCACCTCATCGTGCTTGAGAGCGTTCGCGGTCCGGTAGCTGGGCGCGCTGTGAGTCAAGCTGGTAACCGCTTTCTAAGAGCCTGTTCACGATCTTCTGAGTAGGAGGACGAGGAAGGCGAGGTGAACGAACTGCAAGGTGGTATCAATCTTCCGTTCGCAGTTCTTTCAGAGCCTTCGGCACTTTTCTAGCCATCCGAAGGAGCGTTCGACGACCCAGTGTTTGGGCAGCACTACAAAGGCATGCGGTTCATTTCGTTTGACGACTTGAACGGTGGCTTCCAGGCGCTCCTTTACGCCATCAGCGAAGGGCTGGCCGGTGTAGCCGCCATCGACCAACACGCTTTCAACTCGCTCTAGATTCGGTCTGCAGCGGTCGATAGCCTGTAAGGCTCCGCTGCGATCGGTCACCTCGGCAGTGGTAATCGCGATGGCATGGGGCAACCCCTGCGTATCCACCCCAATGTGCCGTTTGATGCCGGACACCTTCTTGCCCGCGTCGTATCCCTTTTGCTCGGCGCTATCGGTGTTCTTCACGCTCTGCGCGTCAACAATCAAGAAGCTGGTCATGGCGTTGCGTCCCTGTTTGGCGCGGGCCTCGCCAACTGATTTTTTTTAAGGCCCGCTCCAGAACGCTGATACCGTCCGGACCTGGCTCGCTCCACTTGGCGAAATAGGAATGCACCGTGCGCCACTTGGGAAATCCATCGGGAAGCATACGCCACTGGCAGCCGCTCTTGAGTAAGTACAACACCGCATTGAATACTTCATATAAATCCACCTTGCGCGGCTTGGTTCGCTTTCGTACCCCTTCAAGCAACGGACGTACCTTCTCAAACTGCTCCCGGCTCACATCGCTCGGATACAGCTTTCTCGGCCCCATCCTCCATAGCTATCGCCTCTGCCGCCCCTCTGCATATATCCACCTTGATGACCTCACCCACGCACGTCGAAAGATCGTGAACAGGCTCTAAGGGACGCAATCAGTCTGGCCATCTACCCCATCCATTCTAGTTGCACCAGACGGTGAATTGGCCGCATAGAGCATGGGTTTCGAGCAGGTGGCGGAAGTTGAGAATCGTTGTCTCGTCTGGCGCGTGGGAAGTGTTGAACCAGTCGAGCAAAAAGCAGATGGGCAGCATCGTGCGTGATCCAATCGGCTGCCGCACCTTGCTCGCCTTGGGATAGTACGGCGCGCTCAAAGCCTCTAACTCGGCCCAAGGGACCACAACGTCCATGGAGTTAAGAGACTGCTCCCTGCGGCTGGTGCGGGCATACTTCTCAAAAATCGGCTGGCAGGCAAGGGTTATCTGGCGCATCGCGTTTTCGCTCCCCCCCAATTCTATGCAAGAATTAAACAGCTGCGGGCCTCGATCAACGGTTCCCTATGTAATAGGAACTTCGGGCTGCGACCACCAAATCCGGCCGCGCGCCAACCTTCAATCGCAGCACATGTGGCCCTGGTGCCGGTGACGAAGGCCGAAAACGGAGCACGTAATAGTTCGGCACATCGTTCATGATCGTCGTCAGATGTGCCTCCAGCGACTTTGCATCGCTGAATGCGAAGTATTCGCCACCCGTCAGTTGCGCAACCGTTTCGGGTCCGTTGCGCCGCATCTCTTCTTTCGCCGCCACAAAGGCAAGTTCGGCGAGGCGAAGCGGTGGTAACAGGTCGCCAGCGCAATCCCACGCCTGGATAGCCCGATTCTCATGTGCGTCTGGATCCGCGTTCGGCGCACGACTCATGCAGCCGTCCGGCGCATAAGGCGTATGTGAGTATGTCGTGCCCCCCGGGACAGGGATTTTCGCAGCATGATGCGCAATGTTGGCCCGTGCGCTTGAAAAAGCGAGACTGTAAATTCTAGTATTGGTCTCTCCCAGTATTTGCACCGCGTCTTCAACCGTACTTTTGCTGCTTAAGTCAGTTGTTTCACTCATTAGCAGAATTGTCCGCCGGTAGCGTGCGGGTAGAGCCCTCAATCTCTCGATGCCATACTCAATGGCGTCGAGTGTTGCCGCGCCATCATCGCCAGCGCTGAGATTGGCAATCCTATTTGCAGCATCTTCTGTGCCCTCGGAGAAATCAAGCTCGAGATGTGGAGCGCTGTCAAAGCGAATCACTGCAACCAAGTAACGGACATTGCCGATGATCGCCTCCAGCAGGGGCTCCAGATGCCGGTAATCCTTCAAATGGGCCGCGCCGCGTCCGCCGGTCTGCACCACGACGGCAAGCGCCAGCGGTTGAAGATCGGTGTCTTCTTCCATATCGAGCGTCTGAGGAATTCCATTGTCGAGCAATGCAAAATCTTTTTCCGTCAACGCGAAGACTCGTTCGCCAGATCGGGTTTTCACAAGAGCAGGAACGAGTACCAGATTAGCATTGACCGTCAGACTGTTCTCTCGAGTCTCCACTCTTTGCGCATCAATTTCGCTTGCAAGGAGCGCCAACAAAAGCAAAGCAGGCGTAAAATGACGCGCTCTCATGATTGCCTCCTTCGTCGGCTCTAGGTACAGCTGCTTACAGGGCGGGTGGCCCTGGTCCCATTTGCCTATATTACTCAAATGGGGGTGCCACAGATCTCGATTTTAACAGCCCGCGTTGCAAGTAGCGAGACTCCAGAATCTTCGGCATTGGGGTTTATTGGCGCGATCTGTGCCGGTTTCATCGATTAGCGAGGACGTTGGGGGCAGACGTGCTCGATGTGCGCATCTGGCATGTGAGCTACAAAAAATGTCGCAAGACAAGCTGACCGCCGCGTATTTTCATCTCCTGTTGCGTTTCCCCTCCCAGTCCGCTGGGAGCAATTCTATCGGATCAAGGAAGAGTTTCCACTGCTTCGACCAAAGCTGCATTACTCTAATCGAGAGCTGCAGGCTATCGCCATGCTGTGAATCAACTTCTGACGCTCCCAGTGCAGGAATTCTGCACGCTGGGTTCTGGGGAGCCGGAGACAGGTGACTGCCTCTCCGGCCATTCGGTGGGCGGGCCGTAAGGCTCGGCCCTACCGTGCCACTCGGGGTACATCGCGGTCTTCGGCTGGGGGCAATCTTTCTACTGGTGGGCGTGGGCATCGCAGCCAAGTCAGTCTTGACAGCTGACGCATGTTAGTTCTAAGCTCGCAATCGAGACTCCAACTATCCTGCGCAAGTTTTGACCGGAATCAATGTCTAGGAGTGCTGGGTTTCTGTTCTATCCTGTCGTTCCTGATTCACAAACAAAGGACATTGCAATGAGTGCCACACGAGTGTTGAAGGGCGGCGGTTTCCTGCTGCCTCTGCTGCTAATGATCGAGTTAGCTATGGGGGCGTATGCGCAGACGACCGCACAGTCGCAGGTGCCCGAGATTCACCAGTTGATGAAGGAAGTGCTAGAGCATCAGAGGGACGTTGACAAGCCGATGGAAAACTACGCCTACACCTCGGTGCGGGTGACTGAGGATCTGGACAGCAAGGGCAAGGTGACCAAGACGGAGCGCAATGAATTTGAGATCTTTTTCGTAAACGGCCGCGGGATTGCGCGCAAGGTGAAAAGGAATGACCAGCCGCTGACCGAGTCAGAGGAAAAGGAGGAAACCGAGCGGGTGACCAAGGAAATCGAAATGGCGCAGAAACCGGAGCTGGAAAAACCGGAGCCGAGAAAAACGAAGTCCGAGATGTCGCTGGCCGAGATTTTGGAGAGCGTGGAGATTGGCAATCCCCGCCAGGAGAACTATCATGGGCGGCCCACTTATGTTTTCGACATCATGGGGCGCAAGGACCTGAAAGCGCATGATATGTCGGAGAATGTGTCGAAGAAGCTGCAGGGGACAGTGTGGATCGATGTAGCCGACCGGGTGGTTGCGCATTTGGATGTGAGCCTGAACGATGACTACCATATTGGGGGGGGGCTGCTGGCCAATATCGAGAAGGGAAGTAACTTTCACTTTGAACAGGGGCCAGTGTATGGCGAGGTCTGGCTATCGACCGGGAGCGACATGACCATTGGGGCGCGGTTATTTCTGGTGAAGGGGGTCCGACAGCACATAGCCGAGCGCAAGACTGACTTCAAGCGGTTTAATGTGGATGCCCAGCAGGGCAAAGACGTCAAAGCTGTTGTGCCGGAGAATCGGCCTTACTGATCCGGCCCATAATATGGGCGACATTTTCGACATGAGTGCCTCTAGAGATGCATGGAGGATGGAGGATGTCCCGCGCATAGTTGAATGTCACGATCCCCTTAACTAGAATCACTGATATGGAGTGACCTGTCAAACCCCGCACATCTGTGGGTTGTTCTTGTTGTTGCTTTCGTCGTTTTTCGAAGGCAGGGCCAGCAACAAAGGGCTTTCCAGCCACCCCCCGTTTTCTTAGTGATTCTCTGCGCAAAGCGGTTTCCTTGGACGGGGATCGCTTACCGGGAATGGCGTGGCGTTATGCTTGCACATAAAGCCGGGGAAAAAGGATCTCCAGTGAATCAGTCGGGAAGCGGAGCGAGACTGGCCCCTTCTGTGTTGCTGAGGCGAGCAATCCCTCGGCCACAACATCGTTCAAGACGCGGCGAGCTGAGCGCTCCGGCAATCCAGTAATGCGCGCTGCTTCGCCGCGGTCGTATTCCCCTCGCATCAGCGCCTCTTCAAGAAGCCGCAAGGCTTCGGGCTTGAGAGTTTTGCTTTGCGCAACATACTTTTTGAATCGCCCCATTAGGGCTTCGATCTCGAACAAGCCGGACATGAACGTGACCTGGTCAAGACACGCTTTCAGAAACCACAGAGTGAATTCCTTTAATGCACGTAAAGAGAGATTACCCCGTCCGTCCAGATCATTTTGGCGCGGCATGTCGGCATAGTCCATCATTTGCTTGTACTCACTGCGACGTATCCCTCAGACCAACCGCATCTGTTATTCGTGTCTCGACTGTGATGGACTGTTGTCATGAGCGCAGAGACTGGAGTGGTAGTTCATCGTCGGAACCGCGCGGAGATTGCGCGTGTGGCAAGTTCGTACCGAGCGAGCGGTTTGGGGCGTAGCGAGTTCTGCCGCCGTCATGGGATGGCATTGAGCACGCTGAACCGCCATTTGCAGAAACAGTTTCAGGAGGAGGTCCGTCTCGGCAACGATGGTGTTGTGCGGAGCCCTCTGGTTGAGGTAAAGGTGGCTTCGGCCGTGAGTCCGGTGTGCACTGGGGATAGAGAGCGGAAGAAACCGGGTGTTAGGCCGCGTTGTTGACCTCACAATCGACTCGTGGACGGAAAGCTGGATACCATCTCCGGAATGTGTTCTCCCACTCTTCGTTGAGTACACGCGTTCGGATCTGAAGCAGAAGATGTGCTCCGCGTTGGCTCCACCCCATTTGCTGGCGTTTTACCATTCGCTTGCTGACGACCTGATTGACTGCTGACTCGACAAAACCCGAGGCTATTCTCTCCCCGTTTCGATAGCGCTCCCCGTAGTTGGGAATGAACTGGCGGTTTCGCTCCACATAGGTGCGCAGCTCCTCCACACCCTTCAGGAGTTTTCTGGTCGCTTCGTTCTTGGTCTCGAATGTCGCGGCGTCCAGGTCCATTTCCATGCCTTGCAACTCATCCAAGGCTTTAGACACGTTGCCATGCCACAAATACCACTTGATGGATTCCAGGCCTTTCAGCACCGGCGGGCGCAACTCACATTGATTGTCAGCATCGCCGAACTTCTCAGGCAGCCCCTTGGCAATCTGTTTCAGCACGGTCATGCGCATGGTCACGTGAAACCAGTCCAGCAGGTGCTCGGCTTCCGGGTGCAGGTACATTTGCACGCCGCGCACGTCCTCACCGCCGTCAGAGAGAAACGCCACCTGCTGGTTCGGCTGCAGACCGTGCGATTGCAGCAAATCAAAAAGGCGACGCTTGGGCTTTTCTGCATATTCCGGTGATGTGGGCACCTGATTCCGGTGATGTGGGCAGGCGTCGGAGCGAAGCGACGCTGGTTGCTTTTTACAGTAGTGAGGTTGCCCACATGAGTCAAGAAAAGGGTAAATAAATATCCAGTAGCATCATTTCGTTTCTTGCTTTTCCGAGGGGCGCGATTATGGATTCCGCCGGATGTGGGCAGGCATTACGTTGGCTCTGGGCAGGCATTCCGGCGATGTGGGCAGGTGTTCTTGTGATGCGGGGCAGTCGAAGACTGCCCCACGGGTTGCGGCATCAGGTTTTTGTTGGATTCGCCTGCTGCCATTGTTTTTCCATCCGCGTCACCTTCGTGCGAAGCGGTTCCCAGTAGCTTTCCGGTATCGCTGAAGTGCTCACTTCCTCGATGATGTCGGAGAAGTATTGCAGGCTGGTGATCGGCGTTCGAGTTCCAGCATTGAGCATCGCGACATACTTGCGGGCGCATCCGAGCAGGATGGCCCGCGTGATCTGCTGCAGTGAGACGCCTCGTCGATGAAGGCCCGCCGCGATCTTTTCGTCGGCAGCCGAGAAGGTGGCCTGAACGCAGGCCGAGGCCAGGAACAGGCCGCGTACCTTCAGGACGAACTCCGCCTCCGGTTCAGATGCGCAGTCGGATGTCTGTTGCCTTTGGTAAGGCCAGAAGCGATCGCGGATTTCGAGCACAAGCTGTGAGCCACCGTTTCTGATCACGCGGCAGACGGCGTGCTCCTCCAGTTCATCCAGGTTTATGGCGACCGCTGTTGGCGCTCTTGTCATCGCCTGCCCCAACTCGTCAACCGTTGCACTGAGGCGTCCGGTATGGCGATTGGCCATCAAGCAGGCATGGACGTAGAGCTTGAAGGCGCCATCGGGGAGGATCGTGAGAGCCTGCGTAAACTCTCGGCCCGCGGCGAACCATCCGGTGGGCTGTTTGAGGATCAACCGGGGGGTGCTCATGAGCGTCCTCCGATTGACTCCGCCGCTTCTTTCTTATTCTTGCGTATCGACTCGCCGTCCATCTCGATGCGATAGGCGTTGTGGACCAGGCGATCCAGGATGCTGTCGGCGATGGTTGGATCGCCGATCTGCGCATGCCAACTCTCGACAGGCAGCTGACTGGTGAGCACAGTCGAACGCCGGCCATAGCGGTCGTCGCAGACCTCCAGGAAGCTGCGCCGCTCGCCGTCGTTCAACGGCGCCATGGCGAAGTCATCCACCAACAGCACATCGTTGCGAGCGATGCTCTCCAGCAACCGGCCCAGACTGCCGTCGGCCCGCGCCTCGGCCAGGTCGCGGAAGAGCTTTGCCGCGGACCGGTACAGCACGCTGTAGCCGTCACGGCAAGCCTTCTGTGCCAGCGCTTGCGCCAGCCACGTCTTGCCGATTCCGGTTGGCCCAGTAAACAGGACATTGAGGTGTTGGGCCACCCATTGCGAGTTGGTCAGCCCGCGTATCGTCGACGGATCCATCTGCCGCGGATAGCGGTAGTTGATGTCTTCAACACAAGGCTCGGCAGAGAGCTTCGACTTCTTCAGCCGCCGCGTGAGCGCCAAGTTCTCACGCCACGTCCAGTGGTTGTCGACCAGCATGCCGAAGCGCTCTTCGAAGTTGAGGCCGCGAGCCTCCGGCTCCTCCAGTTGCTTTTGATACGCCTCCGCCATGCCTGTCAGGCGCAGCGCGTGGAGCTTGTCCAGAGTGGCTTGGTTTAGCATTGGCCAACCTCCCGGCGTGTCTGCTGGGCAGCGTAGTATCCAGGGCCGCGCAGGTTCTCATGCGTCACCGGAGAAGGCATCAACAGCAGCTCCGGCAACGGCTGACGGTCCAGACCGCTTTCTAACATCGACTTCACGCTTTGAAAGCGGTACAGCTTCAGACGCACAGCCCGTGTGCAGGCCGCCTCCAACCGCTCAGCACCATACTTGCGCTCCAGTCGAATCACCCCAAGTCACCCACGGTAAGGATTCGTGTTAAATTGTCACACTTGGCTCGTTTTGCTTTAGAATGAGGCGCTGTAGCCATAAACCTCCATTCACATGTCTGGAATCCGGGATACGGCGTATCCGCAGATGAAGAGTGCTCCGTCCGCCAGGGAGTTGGCTGATGTATACACGCCGAACTTCGTGGAGTTGGTGTGGGCGGAAGAGCGGACCAGAGAATCGGCGCCGCGCGTTGGTCTTCTGGCACTGCTGAAGACCTTTCAGCATCTCGGGTACTTCGTATCGCTGGCGGAAGTCCCACGCCCCGTACTCGAACATGTGGCACAGTGCACCGGCTACAGTTCAATCCCCGAAGATCTATTCCGTTATGGTGCCAGTTCGGCCCGTCGCCGGCACATGACCCTGATTCGCGATTACACCGGTGTCAAGACATGGGGCGACGAGGCTCAGAGGGCGATGGAGTGCGCGAGCAAGGATGCCGCGATGACGCTGGAAGATCTCCCCGATATCATCAATGTGGCGCTCGAGCAATTGGTCCGGCAACGGTTCGAACTTCCGGCATTTTCCGCTCTGCATCGGGCCGCGCAGCATGCCCGGGCCGTGGCCAATAGAGAGTATCACGCTTTGGTTTGCGATCGGCTCGATGCCGCGGCGCGAGAACGGCTGAGTATCATGCTGACCCGAGTCGAAGACGAGACCAAAAGTCCATGGCATCGGCTGAAGGAAGAACCAAAGCAGCCGACGACTGAGAATAACCGCGAGTTCCTAGACCATCTGGCCTGGTTGAAGGAGCAAGCAATCGGCCAGTGCATCTTTCGAGAAATTCCAGATGTGAAACTGAAGCAATTTGCAGCTGAGGCCCGTTCGCTTGACGTCGCATCGATGAACGATTTAACGGATACAAAGCGTCTTGCCCTCGCCGCAACACTCGTATTCGCTCAGATGGGCCGGGCATTGGACGATGTTGCGGATATGTATGTGCGGCTCGTACATCGGTTGCACAATCAAGCTCGCACTGCCCTGTTGGAGCATCAAGCCGAGCATGTGGAACGGACAGACAGTCTCGTAGCAACGCTTCATGGCGTGACCATGGCTTACCGGACCGAGGGCTCCGCGGAGCAGCGGTTATCCGCCATTGGAGAGTTCATCGATCCCGACTCCGACCGCATCCTGGAGCAGTGCGAGGCCCATCAGGCGACTGCTGGCGGGAATTATCTCCCCTTTCTTCCCCGGTTCTACTCCCATCAACGAGCGGCTCTCTTCAGTTTTCTGGAGAGCGTGGAACTACTCTCAACATCGCCCGACAAGAGCATGACCGACGCTGTTGCATTCTTGGTTGCACACAGGAAAAGCCGCCATGACCGACTACCCATCAGAGAGGAGGGCGCCGGCATGGAAGCCGCTCCCTGTCTCGATCTCTCCTTCGTGGGCGAGCCATGGTGGCCCTTTGTGGTGCCGGAAACGAAGCCAAAAGGAGAACCGACGCATGTCTCTCGTCGCTGGTTCGAACTGTGCGCGATCACGGAGGTGATGCGTGAATTGAAGTCCGGCGACCTTTGCATCCCCGGCAGCGACCGTTATAGCGATTTCAGAGAGCAGTTCGTGAGTGAAGAGGAATACCTTCTGAACCTAGCGTCGTATGGGGAGCGCTCTGGCGTGCCCACTGAACCGAAAGCCTTTGTCGCCGCCTTGCAAAACAAGCTGGAAGAGGCGGCGCGCAAAGTAGATCGAGAATTTCCAAAGAACGATTATCTGCGCATCGAAAAGGGAGAGGCAATCCTGAAGCGATTTCGGCGCAACTCAGACCCCGCCGGGCTTCGATCGTTTGAGCGCCTCTTGAAAGATCGGATGATTCCGGTCGGCATCCTGGACGTCCTCGCGGACACCGAAGAGTGGCTGAACTGGACAAGGCATTTCGGTCCGATCTCAGGCCACGACAGCAAACTCGCCAATCCCGCCGAGCGGTATCTCGTAACGACCTTCTGCTATGGATTCGATTTCGGTCCAACACAAACATCGCGATCAATACGTGGCCTCGACCGGAGGCAAGTGGCTTTCGTTAACCAGCGTCACGTCACCGAAGACAAGCTGAATGAGGCCATCACAACAGTCATCAACGGGTACAACCAGTTCTCCTTGCCGAAGATCTGGGGGTTGGGCAAACATGCCTCTGCCGACGGAACCAAATGGGATCTCCACGCCCAGAACCTCATGTCCGAATATCATTTGCGATACGGTGGTTATGGAGGGATCGGCTACTACCTGGTTTCCGACATGTACATCGCGCTTTTCTCCCGGTTCACCACCTGCGGTTCATGGGAGGGGCACAACATTTTGGACTACCTCGTGGAGAATGATTCGGACGTGCGGCCGGATACGATCCACGCCGACACGCAAGGCCAGAGCGCGGCGATCTTCGGGCTCGCGCACTTGCTCGGCATCCAGCTTCAACCGCGGATTCGCAATTGGAAAGGGCTTTACTTCTATCGCTCCAAACACGAAGTGCAATACGAACACATCGATCTCCTGTTCTCGAAGACGGTCGATTGGAACCTCATCGAGACTATGCTGCCGGAGATGCTGCGGGTCGCCGTGTCCATTGGAGCCGGCAGGATCAAGCCCTCGACCATTCTCCGACGGCTGGCAACTTACTCACGCAAGAGCAAACTCTATTTTGCCTTCCGCGAGTTGGGCCATGCGGTTCGTACAAGCTTCCTACTCGAATATCTTTCTGATGTCGAATTGCGGCGGCTGATCCAGTCCGCAACAAACAAGAGCGAACGTTTCAATCAGTTCGTTCAGTGGATCGCCTTCGGAGGCGGTGCGCTAGCCGCCGAAGGCGTACGCGACGAGCAGCGCAAGTTCATCAAATACAACCATCTCGTGGCGAATTTGCTGATCTTTCACAACGTCGTGACCATGAGCAAAGCACTGGAACGGCTCGCCGCAGAAGGACATGCGCTTGATGCGGAACTCATCGCATCTACAAGTCCATACCAGACCGAACACCTCAATCGTTTCGGGCGTTACGCTCTAAATCGAGACCGGGTTCCAGAACCCCTCGACAGTGTTCGAGAGTTCAGAATGCCACCACGCGCCGAAAGGATTACCCACCCCGCCCAAGTCGCTGTGTGACAATTTAACACGAATCCTTACCGTGGGTGAGAGCGAGACGGTGATCGCCGCGCAACAGGCGAACGGCTTTGGCCGACTCGGTGCTCGCGTTCTTGACCGCCTGGGCTTCGTCGAGAATCACATAGTCGAAGACGAGATCCTTGAACTTCAACGCGTCGCGGCGCAACGTTCCATAAGTAGTCAGGATCAGGTCGTAGCCGGACAGCAGCTTGTACCGATGCCGATCAACGCCGGTGAAATCGAGCACGTCCAACTGCGGCGTGAAGCGCTCGACCTCCTGCTTCCAGTTGAAGATCAGCGATTTGGGAACCACGACCAGCGAGGGGTTGACGATCTCGCCTTTGGCGCGCAGTTCGCGGCGGGTCTCCAGCAGCGCCAGCACCTGCGCGGTCTTGCCCACGCCCATATCGTCGGCCAGGCAACCGCCAAACGAGAACTGACGCAGGAAGTGCATCCATCCCAGGCCTGCTTACTGATACCCGCGCAGTGTGCCGATAAATCCCGCCGATTGCTCCGCAGGGTTGACCTGCTGAAAGCGCTCCAGTTCCTGGCGAACGCGGAGAAACGTTTCGTCGCAGTCGATCTCCGGCTGGGTGGCGAGCAGGGCATCGAGCAGCCCCGCCTGACCGGAGCTGAAGCGGATGGCCTCGCCCGCCGCTTCGCCCATCGCGGCCACAACGCCGAAGCGGCTCAGCCACTCTTCCGGCAGCAGGCCATAGGAGCCGTCATCGAGCGTCACCATCGCCTCGCCGCGCTTGAGGGCTTGCAGCAGTTGCGGCAACTGCGCCGTGGCGCCGCCATAATCGACATCGCCATGCAACTCGAACCAGTCCACGCCGCTGGTCACCTTGGCGCGCGTGAATGCGGCGTGGCGAAAGACCTTGCCTTCGGCGACAATGTGCCAGCCCGCCTGCGCCAGGGCGCGTACCGCGCGCGGCAGTTTGCCGGGATGCAGATTCCAGCCCGCCTCGCGGTTCCAGCTCGTGGGGAGATAGCGTCCACCCAGCTCATAGAGGAGTTCTGAGGCCGCCTTCTCCGTTGCAAAATCGCGGCGCACAAACCGCCGCGTGGATGCCTCGTAGAAGCCTTGCGCCGCTTCCTTTTCCGGGATCGAGCGGCCTTGGTAATCGAAGGACAAATCAGCGCTCAAGCGGTCCGCCTCATACCGTAGTTTCGGTTTGGAAATCTTCAGGCACGGTCGCGGGGTGAGCGTAACCTCTTCGAATTGCAAATGCTCAGGCAGATCGAGCGCGGGCAAAACCGGCGAATTGAGCAGACTGGCGAGAAACTCGTCCCGGTCTTCGGCGGGAACGGCAATCGATTTGCTTTTGCGAAGATGGGCGATCCAGGGAAAGGCCGCATCCTCATCGAGCGGGGCTACGCGCTCTGCCGTGAAAAGAAAGCCGCCGGGAGTAACCAGCAGCGGCCCGGCCACATCCATTCTCAGCGCACCGCGACGAAATTCTCCCGTCAATACATAGGTTTGGCTAGAAACTTCGCGCATCTGCAAGAAGAATTTCCAGGGATCGCCTTCATCCCAAAGCAGAGGAACCAGCTCAGTGTCGGCCTTTTCATGTGAGAGAAAGCAGCGGCCGGTACGAACCGCCCTGGGCAACACCGCTTTTCCCAGCACCGGCGTTACAGAATAGGAAGCGGAGACCGGCTCATAAGAGTTGTAGCCGCCGTAGCCGTAATTCCTTCCTCCCCCCATGAGCAGCGACAGAATTTCGCGGTCCTCGGCAACGGGCAGCGATGATACCGCCGAGCGTTGCAACGAGAGCGGCCGGGCCATCTTCCAGCCGCCGTTCTTCTTCGGCTCGCGGGATTCGAGCGAGATTATCAGCACTGCCGACTTCTGGCTTTCGGCAATTCCCACGATGTAGAGAATCTCCGCGTTTTTCGGCCAGCGGCTCTCCCAGGCAGCCGGTACCGGAGCGGAGAAGAGGCTGCTCAATTGAGCCTTCCACGGCGTGGGTTGTGGCGACGCTTTGGAGGCTGGCTTCGGCTTGAATCGCGGAGGGGGCTCGATTGCCGCCTCGGCGGCGTCCATTGCGGCATACCGACTGAGCAGCGACTCAGTATCCAGAGGCACCACGCGCGCCGCAACCGCATAGGAGAGGTAATTTTGCTCGTCCGCTGCCAGTACCGCGGCCCAGAGATGCTTGCAGGGCTGGTCGTTCTCGATGAAATAAGGGCAATCGCACAGGACCTCGAGCCGACTTCCTGTCCATTGCAACATCACTTGATAGAAATCCGATCCCCGCACCTGGGCGCCGAACTCCGCAGCGGAGCCGTATCCATTGCGCACCCGCCGCTGACGAAAATAGTCGTGTCCGCGCTCGCGGATCGTCGAGTGAAATTGGCTGGCCAGAATAGGAGCAAGAAGCATCGATGCGCGCCTTCAAGATTTCCAATCCATTTTATTAGGCTAGGCCTGCTATCGCTACAATTCATCAAACACGTTGCCGGCAGAGCCAAAGACTGCGTGGCGAACCCAAAGAGGCCCTCACAGAGGTCTGCTATCGTGCCTAAAATCCGAATCGTGTCTTCTCCTCTTATCCTCCCGTACAACTGGAGTTCGATATGCCCCCTACTCCAATCTCTGCATGTCGGACCTGTGTTGTACGCAGAGCACCTTCGGATGAAATCGATTGGGGCCCAGTACTCGCACTAACGCGAGCCCACGATCAAACCATAGATGTGTGAACCGTATTTTTTTACGATGCTGATCCCAATGCCTGGCACAGCCAGTAGCTCCGCATCGTTATGGGGACAGGCCGTAGCGATACCTCGCAGCGCCCGGTCGCCAAAGATCCGAAATGCCGGAACATTTCTGCGCTTTGCCTCGCTCAAACGCCAGGTACGCAATGCTTGCTCAATGCCAATCTGGCTCCCCGGTTCGGACGCAGCTGCTCGTGTTTTGCCCTTTCCAGATTGCGGTCGAGCGGTGGAGCTCTGTGACCCCATGGACTTTCCGGACTTCTTCTTGAGTTTGCGTTTGGCAACGGACCGTCGAGCATCCTTCATGACGAAGAGCACCGGCGTGGTCTGATTGGTAGCTCGCCCGGCTGGAGTAAGACTGACGGTGCGGTAGGGAATCTGTTTGCCTTGCTTTTCGAACACGGCATCGGCAAACGTCAGGAGCTCTGCCCGGGCCATGGCTCCTAACACCTCTTCGAAGTTGTCCCTGCTGATCTCATTTCCTGGGTAAAGCTCCGCGTAAAGCTTGCCGGTCGATTTGGTACGGACCGACTGCATGACGCTCAACACTCGATAGAGAGCCGTGCGCTCCTGTTCCGTTGCGTTTCGGAATCTTTGGGCAACGCACTTGGACGGAGCACAGAAATCGCAGGCGCCACAAGAGGTGGCGCTGTCCGATGTATCGCCAAAGTGGCGAACAAGAGACATCATGCGGCATTGATTGCTCTCCGCAAAGCGAATCATCTGGTCGATCTGTGCCCGCTTTTGTTCCCCCTGCAGGATGTAGGATGGGCGCCACTGCCCCTCGCCCTGGCTTACATTCTCCGCGAAATCAAGGACGGCGCCTTTGTGAATCCAAAGTTTCTCGATGGTTTTGTCGAAGAGTTCTTCCTCCATGGCCAAGGCTTTGCGGAGCCTTTCCTTAGGTTGGGGCTCTGCCTGAAGGTTTGCGAAGACTCGATCCAGCAACGAAACATCCGGGTAGTCTCGACTGAAGAAAAAGTCATGAGTGTGCCGGTCTCCATACGAATGCATGAGGATGGCGCGACTCGGATTCCCGTCGCGGCCTGCACGGCCAATCTCCTGGTAGTACCCTTCCAGACTGCCCGGCAGCGCGGTGTGAATCACGGTTCGAACATCCGGCTTGTCAATACCCATCCCAAACGCAGTGGTTGCCACCATCACATCCAGCTTTCCCGCCATGAATTCTTCCTGGACTCGCCGCCGCCTCTCGGCATCAAGCCCGGCATGGTAGCTGGCTACGGCAAACTCGCCTGCCCAATCCTCCGCCAAACTGTCCGCCTGCTTGCGCGTAGGAGCGTACACGATGGCTGGCCGGTGTTTGGCTTCGATCAAGATCTCGAGAGCAAGCGGAGGCCGCTCGGAAGGCAAAGCTTCTACAATTTCAATCCCGATGTTTTCGCGACGGAATCCATGGATAAAGTGTGTGGGCTCGGTCAGCCCGAGTTGAATTGCGATGTCGTTTTGAACCAGGGGCGTCGCCGTTGCCGTCAGTGCCAGTACCGGCGCAGGGCGAAGGCTCGGCAGATACTGGCCAAGCATCCGATAGTCAGGGCGAAAATCGTGACCCCATTGGGATATACAGTGCGCCTCGTCGATCGCGATCAGCAATGGTTTTCGCTTGGCTAACATCTCAGGAAAGCCTCCCACCCGGAGCCGCTCCGGCGCAATGAAGAGAAACTGCAACCTTCCACCAAGATACTCGGAACAGACCCGGCGGGATGTCTCACGATCGCGACCTGAATGGATGCACTCCACAGCGAAGCCTCGCTCCTTGAGCTTCAGCACCTGATCGTCCATCAATGCGATGAGCGGGCTGATCACGAGAGTGGTCCCGCCCCGTGCCAATCCTGGCAGTTGGTAGCAGAGCGACTTGCCCGAGCCCGTCGGCATGACGAGCAGTGCGTCTTTGCCCGCGGTGACTGCCTGGCAAACGGCTTCCTGATTGGGCCGGAACTTGGAGAAGCCGAATGCGTCTTGTAGAAGCTCGGCGAGAGTCGCGCTTTTGGAGAAGGTCCGTGGGCTTGGCAGATCGGGAGAATCGGAGATCTTGGGAAGGACCTCGATCGCAGCTCGTTGCACCGGCGAACTCTGACGAACCTTCCCGACTACGGAACGGACGTATTGACTGATGCCATCCAGAAATGGTTCCAGCCGGGATTCGCCGTGATGGATCTTTTTGAGGAATGCCTCCCACTGGCCGGTCATCGCCGGGCTCTTCACTTCCGGATGAACTACCTCAATGAGATGGATCCCCTTTTCTGTAGCCTCCAGGTTCTTCCCCGTGCGAACGATGAAGCCGCGCTTCAATAGCACTTCGATCGTAGCCGCCCGCGTGGCAGGCGTGCCGAGCCCCGTCTCTTTCATCGCTTCGGACAGTTCCCTCTCGTCCAGGCTTTGGCCCGCCGTCTGCATCGCGGTCAGGAGAGTGCCCTCGGTAAACCGCTTCGGGGGCCTGGTCTTCTTTTTCTTGGTTTCTATTTCTCTAACGTCCTGAGCCTGCCCCCTGGCAAGCGTTACCGGCAATATCTGTTCGGCAGTTTCCTCCTCAGCACCGCCACTGGTAGCCCGCTTTCGTCCTTCCGCCCCGATATCAAGCGCCTTCCAACCCATCTGTTGCACTACCGTGCCCGTGGTTCGATAACGGTCCACAATCTTTCCGTTCGCGATTGCCGTAATTACGGTCGTCACAGCTTGGAGGTAATCGTCATGCCACATCATGAGGAAGCGGCGGCAGATCAGGCCGTAAACCTTGCGCTCGTCTTCGGCAAGGTGGACCTTTTCAGGAGTTACCGCAGTGGGAATGATGGCATGGTGGTCACTCACTTTCGTGTCGTCTACATACCTCTTTCCCAGCGGGCGCTCTCCTGTCCCTGCAGCCAGTTGTTGGGTATAGCTTGACGAAACCGCGGCAACAATTCCCCGGACGGTAGCGGCAACATCGGCTGAGAGATGACGGCTATCCGTTCTTGGATAGCTGATCAGTTTGTGCCGTTCATAGAGAGCCTGGGCAGTATCAAGGGTTTGTTGCGCGCTGAAGCCGAACAGGCGATTGGCATGCCGCTGAAGTTCCGTTAGGTCGTAAAGCAGAGGTGGTTGCATCCGCTTCGTCTCGGAAGAGAGGGACGCGATGACTGCTTCCCCCGTTTGAGCACGCAGGACAATGAGGTTGGCTTCCTGACCATCGGCGGGCAATCGCGAGGCGTTCGCCGGGGCGTCGTTGTCCGCGCTCGACCTCGCTTGCGGGCGGAACCAGGTTCCTTGATAGCTTTCCTTGTTCCGATTGTCCCGCCCCTGAAATGTTGCAACGACCTCGATGTACTCCTCGGAGACAAAGCTCCGCAGAGCCAGTTCGCGATCGACGATCATCGCCAGAGTCGGCGTCTGCACCCGCCCGACAGAAAGCTCCTCGTTGTAGACAATCGAATAGGCGCGTGACAGATTCATACCAACCAGCCAATCGGCTCTGCTCCGGCCGCTGGCGGCGTCAGCCAATCGATCGTATTCACTTCCAGGACGAAGCTTGTCGAACCCCTTGCGGATGGCATCCGGAGTCAACGAGGAAATCCAAAGCCGGCTGACGGGCTTTTTGCACTTCGCCGCCTCGTAGATGTAGCGGAAGATCAGTTCTCCCTCTCGCCCAGCGTCGGTCGCGCACACGATCCGCGACACCCGCGCGGACGTCAGGATTTTTCGCACTACCTCGAACTGATCTTTGGTTCTCTCGTAGACAACCAGAGGCCACTGCCCGGGCAGGATCGGCAGTTGATCGAAGCGCCACTGCCGCCATTCAGGGTTGATCTCGTGAGGCTGAGCCAGGGAAACCAGATGCCCGATAGCCCAGGTGACAACATAGCCGTTCCCCTCGAGATAGCCCTTGCCACGCTGGCCGGCTCCGAGGACACGGGCAATGTCTTGCGCGACTGAAGGCTTCTCGGCGAGAACCGCGATGGCACTGGATTCGCTTGCTTTCAACTGTCACCTCAGGCTACGAGACCATACCGCCGCGGGCTGGCCCTTCCCCGATGTACTCGTTCTTGTTCCGCCGCCTCGGAAGAGGCATTCCACCATCGGTGCCATGGCTGCAGGCCACTCCCAACGCAACTCCCATTCGCTGCCTCAACATGATCACCTCCCAAGGCTGCATGCACTCGTAATCTTTCATTGCCGCCAATTCCCAGACATGCCGCCTCAAGGCACTTCGACATCCACAGGAGCTCCATAATTGGTGGGGGCTGCTCCAGCCTCGACGCCCAATTCCCCGCTGTAGACCGAAGCAAAAACCTCTTCCATCCGCCCTTCCTTGTAGAGCTCATCGAGCGAGGCCAGCCCAAACGTCTCCAGAAACAACTGCGTAGTCCGCCAGATCCTCTCCCGCCGTGGCCCGAGGCGCGCAGTACGTGCGATCAGCTTGCGGTTGCGCAGCGTGTCGATGGCGCTCGCGCTTTCGATCCCGCGGATAGCATTGATGTCGCGCGTGGTCACCGGCTGCTTGAGCGCCACGATGGCCAGTGTCTCGAGGGCCTGCGAGGTCAGGGGTTTGGGCCTGCGCTCGGGCATGAGCCGTCCGATCAGATCGGCATACTGGGGCTTGGTTTCGATGCGGACCCCATGAGGCCGGCGCCGCAGCTGGATGCCACGGTCGGCGCCCAGAAGATCGGCTTCGAACTCCCGCAGCGCCTCGTCGACCTCGTCCTCGGTGACTGCGAGGCACTCGGCCAGGGCCTTAATCGTCACCGGACGGTCGGAGGCTACCAGCAGCGCCTCGACCTTGGGCTTCAGTTCCCATATCTGTTCCAAGAAAACCTCCCCTCAGAGCCCCAGCTTGCCGGCCGCGGCCTGGCGGTCCTTCTGATCCTCGCGCGCATAGCGGTGCACCATGGCGATCGACTTGTGCCCGGTCTGCTTCATGATCTGCCGGTCGGTGGCGCCGTTGGCCGAGGCCTCCGTCACAAACCCCGCCCTGAGCGAGTGCCCGCCGTACTGCTCGGGATGGGCCAGATGCGCTCTCCGAACCAGGCGCTGGACGATCCGCCCGATCGAGTCCTTGTCCAGACCCGGGCCGACGTTGCCATGCTGGCCGACGCGGCGGAAGACCTGGCCGCTTTTCACGCCGGAGATTTTGAGCCAGTTCTCGAGAGCCATCACCGGGCAGGTCATGTCGTGGACCCCCAACAGGATCTCGACTTCCCTTCCCTCCCCTTCCTGGTCGGTCTTCGAACGCGGGATCGTGAGCGTGACTCCCTTGCGGTGCCAGGCGATCTCTTCGACCTTCAAGGCCGCAAGTTCGGACCGCCGCAGGCTCCCGGCGAAACCGATGAGAAGCAGCGCCTTGTCGCGCGCCGCCGCGATCGGGCCCTCGAGGGAGTTGATCAGCTTCACGAGCCGGTCCCGGGTGAGCGGCTTTTTCCTGGTCTGGGCGACGCCCAGTTTGCGGCGGATCCCGTGCAGGGTGTCAGCGACCAGGCGATGGTTCATGGTGGCCGGCGAATCGAGATTGTTTTCCTTGTGCGCCCAGTTGATCGAAGTCAGCCGGCGGGTGATGGTGGCCGCCTTGCGCGGTTTTTCGTCTTCCATTGGCGTGGCAAGCGAGGTAAGATAGAGGGCAACCGTGGACGGAGTCGCCGGAAGCGATGCCAAGCCGTTCGCGTCGCACCACGAGACGAAGTGCCGCCAGTCAGAGTCGTACGCCCGCCGGGTCGCCTTGGCCTTGGCCTGCTCCATATATTTGTGGGCGGCCTGGACGGTCTCATACAGCGGATCGCCCAAGGGCAGGCTGGGGAGACGGTGGGCCAGACCGGGTTCGGCCTGAATCCTGGCCGGAGCGGCATTTGGACCCGGCGGCAGGATCTCGGGCTGCGGGGTTGTTTCGGTGGTTTCTGGCATCGGTGGCAGATTCTCCTAGTTAAGTCCCAAAAATTGCCTCAAAAGTCATTCTACGCCAGCGTGCCTGAGAAGGATATATTATCAGGCGTTATAAATTTGATTCATGGTGCGCGGACGCGCATTAACATGTACACCGTGCTATGCTTCGATTATGCCAGCAAAGCCCCGGTGGCACGCCGATCTCGACAAAATCCGCGCCGCGGCCGAGGCGCTCAAGGCCCCCTTCCTCGACCGCCCGGCCATCGAGCGCCTGTTCGGCGTCAAAGCCCGCCAGGCCAACAAGCTCATGCGCCGCCTGGGCGGCTACCGGCTCGGCAATGCGGATCTGGTCGGCCGCGAGGACCTGCTGGCCAGGCTCGACGGGCTGGCCGGCCCCGACGGCTATCAAGGGCAGGTTACCCGCAGGGCTCGGGTGCTCGAGGCCCTGGACGAGGTCCGCGGCCAGGCCCGCCCGCGCCGCGTCTCCGCTCCCCCTCCCCGGAGACAGGACGCGGCGCTGCCCGAGGGCGCGCGCCTCACGGGGCCCGGCGAGCTGACCATCTCCTTTACTTCCGCCGAGGATCTATTGGGCCGGGTCATGGGCCTGGCCCAGGCGGCTTCGGAGAACTTCGCCGCCTTCGAAGCGGGCCTGCTTCCCTTCCCTGCCCCCGATTCGCCGGATCCGGATTCCGTGCCCGGGGACCTCCGATGAGCGAGGAAAACACCCAGCTCGCCATCTCGGTGACCCGCTACGAGGGGCCCTTCGATCTGCTCCTGGGCCTGATCCGGCGCAACGAGTATCCGATCGACGATCTCCCGGTTTTGGAGATTACGGGTCAATTCCTGGCCTACGTCAAGACGTCCCCGGAACTGGACTCCGAACTAGGAGGCGAGTTCGTCGAGGTGGCCTCCTGGCTGGTTCTGCTCAAGTCGCGCAGCCTGCTGCCGGCTGCGAAAGACGACGGCCCGACCCCTCAGGAGGAGCTGCGACGGGCTGTACTCGACCACGAGACCCTGCTGGCGACTTCGGATTTCCTGCGTGTGCGCGCTGGGAAATCGCGCCCCGGGAGCGCAGGGGCGCCGGGCGCGCGAGGCGATCTCGTGCTTGAGCTCTCCGACTAGGACAACCCCACGGTTCAAGACGTGCTCGAGGCTGCCCGGCGGGCGCTCGAGTCGGCGCGGGCCGCCCGCTCGCTCGAGAATACGGAGACCGGAAGCGCCTCCGTCGAGGACCTGGCTCGGTGGATCGGCGCCCGCCTGGCCTCGGTTCCCCTCTCGACCGCTGTGTCGACCGGGGACTGGTTCAGGGAACTTACCACCGGTCAGGCCCGGGCCGCGCTGCTGCTGGCGTTACTGGAGCTGGCCCGGAAGGGGATCCTCCTCCTCTATCAGGGGGAGGATTATGCTCCGATCCGCGTCAAACCGCTCGAGGCAGTTCCTCCGGACCTTCCACTCGATGCTTTCTCGTACGGTGACGCGTCTGCAGCTGGCTGAGCAGAGGGCTTCGGCGGTTCGATGCGAAGAGGTGTTTGGGGCGCCCGGTGTTCGTGCCGCGTCGAGCGGGAAGCAACCTGTACCGCGCCGGCTCCGGCGTGCGGGCGATCGGCCCGCATGTATTCCCCCTTGTTCAGGATGGCGGACGAGTCTAAGTCTGGGGGACGAGGTCTGGCGACGGGGGCTGGGTGAAAGCGGCCCGCTCGAACTGTTGGTAGAGGGCAGCCCGCTGAAGCTCCCGGCGGCGAAGTGTGCGTTCAAGATGGACAGTTCCCTCCCCCGCCGCCGCGGCCTGGGCATATTCGCGGAGGTCGGCCGCTTGCGCCTGCAGCAGCGCGATCAGGTCGTCGGCCAAACCCTCGATGCGGGCGGTATGCGAGGCATTGCTCATTGGAACTCCTTCCGGGACGTGAGAGATGTTCGGCTTGAATCTACCTGGATTCCGGTTTGGTTTACTGCCTGAAGTATAGGTGGCGGCTGCAATGTCGGCACTATTTCGGTCGATCCGCATGACGGACAATGTTTTGCAGAAGCAGGGCGGGAGCGCGGTTCGGATGCGTGTCCGTTCGAGGCATACACATTTGGGCTGCCCTGCGAAATGCACTGCGGATTTGGAAACCCCCGTGTCTTGCTAAATGGCGAACACTAACATGTGTGTGATATTGTGTGCTGTTTCGTGGGCGGTTTCGTGTGCGTCGAATCGGTGCGGAATGGGGGAATGGAGCGGGCCGAGCTACTGGGCTTCAACCTCCCTGCCCCACAAAGTTCAGGCTCCATTTGCGCTAGTCCATCGAATTGCCCACGTCTCGCAAACGCGCACGAAGGTGCAATCCGGACCTTTTCGTTTGGAGTTAAAGGAGTCGCTGTAGGAGTCGTTTCGTCACAATTGCCTAACACACAGTGTGTTCTAAGCGTACACGTAACGTATAGCACACAACACTTGCAGGCACACATGTGTGCACACTTGCAGACGAACCAGATAAGTACACAAGTACGCATACCAGTGACGTATACATGTGTACCAGGCTGTGTAGTAGACTGAGTTGTGTAATTACAGGTGTGCCCTTCGGTGTCGGACACTGCAAGTACACGCTTTTGTGTCGTACACAACTTGGTGTGCGCTTCAGAACACGGCGCGCACCCTTCATTCGCTTCGCCGAGCTGGACGTTCAACTTCCCGCAGGAGACTCCAAAATGCCAGTTATCGTCGCCGCAAACCCGAAGGGTGGAAGCGGAAAATCTACATGTTGCATTGTCCTAGGGACAACGCTTGCGAGCCTCGGTGGAACTGTGCGGGTAATTGATGCCGATCCCCAGAGGACCTTGGGCCGCTGGAGTGAGGGAAGCAGCCGTTATAAGGAAATCGTTGCAATACCCAACCCGGGAGAAGATCTAACAGACCTCATCGACCGGCTGGCATCGCAATATCAGTTCGTCATCATCGATGTGCAGGGGACCGCAAACCAGGAAATGGCCGCTGCAATGTCCCGCGCAGACTTAGTTCTGATACCGATGCAAGCTAAGACAGCTGACGCCGATGTAGCGACAAGAGCCATTGGCCTCCTTCGCTCCCAAGAGAAGCTCTTTAAGCGCTCAATCAGGCACGGGATCTTATTCATGAGAACGAGTCCGATTATCATCACGCGCGAAGAACGAGACATTCGGCAAAGCATCGCAAATGCACAAATACCGCGTTTCACTACGAGTCTGAATGAGCGAACAGCCTATTCCCATATGTTTGCCCAGAAGATGTCCCTAGAGGAACTTTCATCTGCCGAAACAAACGGCCTGCCCGCCGCCATTGAAAACGCGGCCAAGTTGACTGCAGAAATCATCGAAACGCTTCGGGGCAATAAGGAGCTGGAAAAATGAATAAGACCGATCCCTTTGCTACTCTCGCTGACTTTACTCCCAAGCAACCGCCAATGGCAGAAACTGCGCCTCCGGCATCACAGGTGAACAGCCACGCTGAACAGCACGGCTTTTCAATCAGTAATTTCGAGGAGAAAGCGAGACCGTTCGAATCACGCAGAGTCTCCCGAACCCCAAAGACTCTAGCGAAAACAATCAGACTGAGAGTTGCTGACTGGAACAAATTCGTGAAGTTCTGCATGGAAAACAACTGCACCGCGGCAGAAGGTTTTTCGCTCCTAACCGCATCACTGCCTCCAGACAATTGAAGACGAGATCCAAGGTGTCTTTCGTTAGCCACGCATAGGCTGATTGCGATGCCAGCAAACTCAATGGGTAACTAAAGAACTTGAGGGCATGGACCACAGGGCCCTCATCATTGAGCTACTTGCTCCCTCTGTCTAGCCTCGTCGCATCATCCAAAATGCTTCCCAAGGCTTCCGTACTCTGGCTGTAAGCAGTCTATTATCTCGTTACTTTCATTATGGTTACAACCAACCCTACAGCCCAAGTACGGAGATTCGAACCGTCTACGCCATCCGGTTTCCGTACTCTGGCTGTATCTGCGCATCTATCTCGTTGTGTTTCAGCTGTTTGATCACGTGCTTACAGTCCAAATACGGAGTAGAGGACTCCAGACCCCCCACTTCTCCGTACTTCGGCTGTAACCGTCTCTGCATACCATTGATTCTTCAGATTTTAGCTGTGTCATTCAATACGAAGATAAATACCAAGATAGAGGAGTCCCCACCTGAATTGCACCCCTCCCACCGCGTCAGACCCGAAAGTAGATGGATTTATCTTGTTGTTTTTGTTTAACTTCCACTCGATTACAGCCCAAGTACGGGCCTGCGTCCGCCATATATTTTAGCCGTCCACTCATTCCGGCGAACACCGGAGTCGCGCCATCACAGACGCCTCAAATGCCTTCGACATTCTTCCTCTTGGGTGTTTCCTTCAGAATCTACCTCTATATCGGCCTCGCCGTGGGCACGTCAACCGGAAGAGGGCTGCCAGTGTCCCGATCTCGCCACGAGATTTCCCCCCAATCCCGTACTTAGGCTGTATTCACGCGCACAACTCATTTATTTATCTATACTTACATGTTCTGGACACCCTGGCCTTCTATTCGTCGCGTTGACCCCCGTACTTGGACTGTAAAAACGCCCGTACTGGGACTGTATTCTCCCATACTTCGGCTGTAAGCGCCCGTACTGGGACTGCGCTGATCCGTACTTGGGCTGCACTCGTCCGTACCTGGGCTGTACAAATCAACCTCTATCTAGCTTACTTTCATCGCGTTACATTCATTCAGGTTGTCTTTAGGCTGACTTAGGTGAAGAAGAATTCAGAACAACAACAACTCTTGCCAGCACCCGACTTTCACCGAACCAATAGCCATGCGTTTTGTTGATGATGTATTTGTCCGTTTCCGCCACACCTCAAACTCCTCGAATTCCCACTAGAGCATTGCCAACCTCTACACCGCATATCACACCCAGTGCAATCATTTCCCTCCAAAACCACCCAGAACGAACCCTCGCCCTATTCAGGCGCCAGATTCCCGTACTAGGGCTGTACAAACCACTCGTTAACTCGCTTACTTTCTTCCGGTTGTACAAACCCAATGCACAAACCTCACATTTCTGAAGAGTGTTCCCGTCGCTACCCTGTAACATGAATACCGAGTGATCCATGCCCAAGCCGCAAGCCCATCGTCAAACCACCATCGCGCCCAGCTCAACTGAGACAACTGCAGCACTCGTTCCCTATGTTCATGCCGACTTGGTCCGCACGGAAAGGAACCTGCTTCAGATCGGGTTTTTCGGCAGCCACGACCCCCGCCAAAAGATATCCAGGCGTCGAATCGAGCAGGTTGTTACGCGCGACGGCCGTCCAGTGACCATCGTGGCTGAATTCGAAGCCCCGTTGCGTCTCGGCCTCCCCTCAACAAACGATCTCGACCGATTTCTCGTTTTCCTGAAACTCGCCGGGGAACAGCGTGCCCGCCAAGGCCGCCTAATGAATCCCATTTGCTTCTCCGCTGCTAGGATGCTGAGTGAACTGCGCCAGTCTGATGGGAGCAAGAACTACGACGCCATTGAGGCTTGGTGTGATCGCATGAAACAGACCTCCATTCGATCAGAGATGGCTGTTTTTCTGTCTGAGTCGCGGAAGTATGCGAATCGCTCTGTTAGCGTGTTCCGAACATACGAGCGGCTCGGCGAAGAATCACTCGTTGGGCGCAGAGAACGAAAAGATGATTTTGCAATCTGGGTGGAAGACTGGCTCCTGGACAATCTGAACAACGATTTCATAGTGCTTGAGGACCTAAGCACATACATTCAGCTCTCGCGCCCAGTTGCAAAAGGTATGTTCGGGCATCTCCTAGTCTGGTTCAGAGCCAGTAATGGCCGCAAGGTTGAAAAAGACTACAACAATCTCTGTGCTCTGCTAAACATCAAAGCCTATACCCAGTTTTCGAGGATACACGATAACCTCGGCAAGTCGCTTGACGAGCTGAAAGGAATAGGCTACATATCCGAATGGGAAATTGCCCGAATGTCGTCAAAAGACGGTTACAAAATCAACATGTGGCCTGGCGAGAATCTTCTCGCGTTCCTGCGAACCCATACTAAGGCACTCAATGGCAATGGTCATGGCCTCCTCGAGACGGCGGTAGACCAGCAAGCTGGCGCGTCATCTACGCCACCCTTGCTAGTAGGCGATAAACAGCAGGCATTGCGTGCGCTGCTTGCGTACGGGGTAGCTCCACGTAAGGCCGAACAACTAGCACGAAACGTCGATGCTGCCGACATTATTGACCACATAGAATATGTTGACTTCATCGCAGCTTCTCCCGGTCCACGCAAAGTGAGAACCCGCACCGGCCTTCTGATTAGTCTGCTTGATGAGAATACACCTGTTCCTTCAGATTTCATGACGAGCCGCAAGCGCAAGGCAGCAGAGGCAGCCGCCGGAGCCGCTAAACAGATTGCAACGGAAGTTGCAGTTGCTGTGGACACAGGGCGTGCAGAGTATGAAGCATGGGTTGCCACCCAGGTAGATGCAGCGCTTCAACGGCGGTTTCCAGGCGAGTTGCTTTCCGTGAGATTAAGGGACGAAGCAGCCATTCAAAGCAAAGCGAATATCCGGTTTGCCCAGATTCCCCCCAAGTTCAAAGAACAGGTCGCGCTGCAAATTATCCGAAAAGAGATCAGGGAGGATCTCGCACTTCCGACGTGCGAGGACTGGTGCAGAACACACGCGCAGTACGATCTCTTTAGCTAGATTGCGGGTACGATGGGGGAAGGGAAATTCCCCAGAGCCGAGGTTTACAGTCAAAGGGGTCTAGGACAAAAAATCTCAACAGATGAGCCTACAAGTGGCTTTGGCTCGAAGAGCAATGCAACCTCGCAGGCTTGACTACCCGGCCTTTTGGCAATTCCTTCGCTGAGCATCTTGTCGCACCGAAGCAGGCCCTGGCGAAAGAGGTTCGCGAACAGTTGGCATTACCAACCTTTGAGGACTGGTGGAAGTTACACGCGCAGCGGGACCTGTTCGAGAAATAGACTGCCAATTGTGCGATGGCGTTGGCTTTGTCAGGACAACTCTGCCCGGCGGCGCATCCGCTACCAAACCCTGCCAATGCCAGATTGACCAACGCATTGCCCTTGCGTTGCGCCGCGCCGGCATACCCACACGGTACGAACACTGCACCCTGGACAACTTCGACGCCGCCTATCCAGGTGCGGACCGCTCTCTGACTGCGGCACAAATGCAGGTCCGCGGTTTCGCCGCCAACTATCCATTGGAGACCCGCGGGTTTCTTCTTGTCGGAACGATCGGGACAGGGAAGACCCATCTGGCTGTAGGCGCGCTTAAGGCACTGTTAACCGAACGGGGCGCCCAATGCCTATTTTGCGATTATCGCGAACTCTTGAGGCAGATCCAGAACACCTACAACTCCCAGGTAACAGCCACGGAACTCGAGATCCTGAATCCAGTCATGAATGCCGAGGTGCTAGTCCTTGACGACCTCGGCGCCATTCGCCCCAGCGAGTGGGTGTGGGACACGGTCTCTCTGATGATCAACAGCCGCTACAACAGCATGCGCACGACGATTATCACCACCAACTATCCAGCGTTGGGCCCCGGGGAAGGCGCCCTCCGCGCGGAAACGCTCGGTGACCGAATTGGAGAACGCATGCGGTCACGTCTGATAGAGATGTGCAGAGTGATCGAAATGCAAGGCCAGGATTACCGTCAACTGGTGGGACGCCAGGAACAATATAGACGCACCTGACGGAAGAGGGAAGGGAATTGATCGCCGAGCGCGCGGAATATGTCCGACGCTCGCGGTACGACACGCTTCCTGCCTGCCGGCCCCGTCTAGACTCCGCGTGTCTCTCGTGAACCTTGGCGACTGCAAGAATATGCTCCCAGCATTGAACAGAAGCCGCGTCTCGTTGTTTGTAAAATAGTAAACATCTGCGTATCGTATTCTTGGAGCAAGTGGTTGACCGTGCCAGCGTTGTCGCTTGGCCCCATAGCGGTTGGACCAGTTGCCCGATTTGATCGGGGAGAAAACATGGCAATTTCAGACATTCTGACAAGTATTGATCGCGAGATTTCCCAGCTGCAAGAGGCCCGCGCATTACTGGGCGGCGGAGCCGCGTCTGCGGCGAAGAAAGTATCAGCTCGACCCAGAACGGTAGCTGTCGCTGCGACCGCAGCGAAGCCTGACAAAAAGAAGAAGAGGAACCTCTCTCCCGAGGGGCGAAAGCGAATCGCAGAGGCTGTAAGAAAGCGCTGGGCTCGACAGAAGGCTGCTGGAGCGAAGTAGCAACGCGCCCTACGCAATGGACTTGAGCTGCGCGCAGGCCAATGCTTGCGTCAGCTCAGGTCTCGCTTTTGGATTTCCTCTTGCGGCCCAGGCGGCAGCTTTAGAGTGCGGGTTCCTGTCGCGGCAGACATAGGCTCCTTGTCAGCCTACCGACAACGGCGCACACGATCATAGACTGCTGGTAGCCTGGCCTGTTTGCCGGAGGAGCCGCCCATGGTTGGCCAACACATTGATCGTGACAAGCTCCGGGCGGCGATTCGCCGAGAAGGCAGCGACTGCATCTTCCACATGCTGGATGTCGCAATTGAGCTTCTGCCCCAGTCCAAACTGCGCAGGCTCATAGCCGGGTACATCAATCCAGCCGAGCTCTACGCGGATGGCGAAGGAAAACAGGATCTGATGGCGGCAGTCCAGGCATTCCACAAGGGGAGCCTGGCAGGAGAGTACTATCAGGCCTTTGCCGTCAATTCCAAAAATTACACCGATACTTCGAGCGGCACACTGGCCTGGAAAGCGGACTGCGGCCGCCTTCTCGAGCGGTGCGTGCAATGCGCAAAGACGGAAAACCCAACGACCGTATGCCAGGCTTTCGAGCTTGTCTTCAGCTTGGTTGACCGGATCGACGCAGGCGACGACGACATTCTCTTCTTCGCCGACGAAGGCGGTTCATGGGCTCTCGGAATCGACTGGGATAAGGTGTTGCCAGCCTGGTTTAAGGTCATTTCCGCGACGACTGATCCAGGCGAGTACCCACAGCGAATTGAAGCTATTCTGAAGAAACAATACACCCATGATCGGACTAAGGTCATGGCCGCGGCGAGTAGAGTCGCGACGCCGGCGCAACGCAGGGCGCTGCCCAAATTGTGAGGCAGTGACAAGCGTGCACGCGCTGAGGTTCTGATTTGCGGCAGATCCCAAAGCCGGCGAAATCGAGTGGCCGTACGAGACCAGGATCAGGTCTGGAATGCGGTCGCCATCAGAGATTGCTCCGCTTCTGGAATACCCAGCGTGTTTGCTTGGTCTCGCCACCCAGCAACCGCCGCCCGGACTTGCTTCAGCGCCCCGGCTGCTTCATGTGGACTCAGCCCATAGTCCTTGCATGCCTCCATCGCAATCGAGACATCGCAGGCCGTCTCGACCTCGTTGATCGACAGAGACAAGTCTGTCCGCTCGATCGACGGGTTCATATCGTAGGCGGGCGACAGCCGAATACCCTTTTCGTCAATGAAGAAGCCGTGATTGCGCAGATGGTCGTCGGTATTGTGAATCAGGATGTTAAACAAGACACGGCGGAACAATTGCTCACAATCGGCATGGGTGTTCGCACCCCTCGTCTGGAGAAGGTCGACCAGTTCAAGGTAGCTGGCTCCGGCCTCGCCGTCGGCCCGCTGCGTGAGGGTCATGGCTGAAACGAATGCCAGCCGGCCTCCCGACGCGGTTCGATCAAAGCGTCTTACCAAAAAGGTCGAGTACGGACTCTCCGGCAATCGAATCAACCTCGCCTCCGGGACCAGAATGCCCGCCTTTGCCACAAGCCGGTGCGCGACCAACTCCCAACCGCCCACGTCGCGTGTGTCCTGCCGGCTCGGAAATTTGGCCATGCACAGAAAGCCTGCTTCATCGCGCACCGAGGCTTTGGGCCTGGCGCCGCCGAGTGAAGTTCCCGGTGCAAAGAGCTGCGCAAGCCATCGCTCATATTCCGGATGCTCTTCCTGATCGACATGCCGCTCAAACTGCAAACTGGCCGCCTGCAACTCACGCAGCGATGCAATCGGCGGCGCAGCAAGACGTCCGTCGCTGTCGATAAACTGCCCGTCCTCCGACACGCGGAAGCGCAACGCCCCCAGGCGAGTCTCGTCGTGCACGCCGAGGAGAAAATCCCACTCGGAGAGTGCGCGCGGCTTTCGCTTCTCTCTCCGCGCATGCATGTTTTCCCGCCGCTGCATCAACACTCTTCCCCATCGATCCGGAGACGAGTCCAGGAAAATGCCGAAGTTGGCCCGGCTGGGGGCGGGGTATTGGTGACCGGCGGCCAGGGCCAGGTCGGGGTCGAATGCAAAAGCCTCCGGCCCTTTCACCCATGCCCGCTCGTACTCGAAGGAAAAAATCTCCCCGGTCCCGCTGCTTTGGCAATGCAACACGCCCATCAGGGCCGGATGCACGAAGCGCTCGAGGTCCAGGCATACCTGGACTGTGTCGAATCGGGCCATCAGGAGAGTTCCTCCCCGGTGCCGGGATCATGGTCGGGCGGCGGTGGCGCCGCGAATCGCTTTGGCGCCCGGCGCCTGGTCGCCAGACTGGCGTCCTGTAGTTTGCGACCGAGCACGTCATCCGCGGCAAGTTTTTCGAGATCAGTTTCCAACCGCAGCACTTGCATCACACGAGCGTATATACCAAGAGCAACAGCGGGATCGCCTTGCTCGACTCTTGACAGCGTCTTGCGCGAAATTCCGGCGCGCTGGGCCACTGTCTCAGCCGAGAACCTGCGGCGCAGCCGGGCCAGCTTCAGATTGCTGCCATAGCCCTCCAAGAGGCGGGAGATCCGGGGCAATATAGATGGAGATGTTCGTCCCATAACACATCATAGTATACGCAGTGCAGCCAGACTTTGCTAAACATATATCTCATTAAGTTGAGAACACGTCCGCTCATACTAGGCCTCAAATCCCGCTTTATTACCCACGACAATGTCCGTTGTCGGTGGTAAAATCGGCGCGTGGAGATTTCCCTCATTTCCGTGGCTCCTGACGCTGAGGGCACTCAGACGCCGGAAAACGGCCTCGTAGAAGCCCAGCAGAGGCTTCGCCGGATGGTCCTTGACTCCGTACCATCCCCAAATTCCCGCCGAAATTACGCCAAGGCCCTCGACGACCTCTTCGCTCTTTCGGCCGGACGACCTCTCACACGCGCCTTATTCATGGAATACCGTGCCTCGATGGAAGCCCTGGCGCCGTCCACTATAAACGTCCGCCTCTCGGCCGTCAGGAAATTGGTGGCGGAGGCCCGACAAAATGGCTTGATCGGGGTGGAGGATGCGGCGAGCCTGTCGGGGGTCCCAAACATCCGGCAGAAGGGGACCCGGCTGGGGAACTGGCTGACGCGGGAGCAGGCGAAGGAACTCCTCGCCGTTCCCGATCGCTCGACGCTCAAAGGCAAGCGGGATTATGTGATCCTTGCGCTGCTGGTCGGCTGTGCGCTTCGCCGGCAAGAGCTGGCTACCCTCGATGTCGAGACCATCCAGCTCCGGGAAGGCCGCTGGGTGCTGGCTGATCTTGAAGGGAAGGGAAGACGCATTCGCACGGTTGCGGTCCCCGTCTGGGTCAAGCAGGGAATCAATGCCTGGATGACCGCTGCCGGCATCGAGGACGGCCGGCTGCTGCGCTCGATCTCGAAGGGCGGCAAAGTGGGCGCGAGCCTGGGTGACTGGGCAGTCTGGTCGGTGGTCGAGCAATCTGCCAAGGAGATTGGGATCGAACGGTTCGGAGCCCACGACATGAGGAGGACCTGCGCCAAGCTCTGCAGGAAGAGCGGCGGCGACCTCGAACAAATCAAGTTCCTCCTCGGCCACTCCTCGATCCAGACGACGGAAAGATATCTTGGTTCGGAGCAAGAGATCGCGGTTGCAGTAAACGATAATCTAGGACTGTGAGGGAAGTATGCCGAAGCATGATCAATCGATAGTCGGTCTCGAAGCTCTCGCGCGGCTTATCGAGATTGCGCAAAAAGACACCGGCCAATCGCGGCGTGTCGCCGATTTCTTGTTGGCGTGGCATAACGCCGCCGAGAATGGCGGGTGGGACATCACCGATTTGTGGAACGTGGACCAGAGTATCGCCGACGATATGTTCACGGTCTTGCATCTTATTCGCACGGAACAGCGATATCCCGACGATCAGGGCTTCAAGGATGAAATGCAGCGCATCTGGCAACGGTGGCGGTCCCACAGGTAGCTGTGGTCGCGTGGTAGGGGGAGCAAGCCCAAATCCCAGAATCCGGGAGGCCCGTTTTCCGCTCCTTTCCCGTTCAAACTTTCCATAATTTGGCTTAAAAACGGAAAGTTCTGAGGGGGGATCTCAACTAATTGAGGGCAGGACGGGACAGATTTAGCCCTCCCAAGCATCGTAAACCGGAAAGTTTACCGTCGCGAAAAAACCGGCGGTTTGGGCGTAGACTCCCCCGTAGGCGCGTTTTCTCGATGTGTTCCGTGGGGTAGGTATCCCCTTTTGCTCTTCGCCCGCTCCGTCGGGATAGTGGACCGTCAGCTCCGCCGCAAGGCGGGGCTTTTGCTGTCAACGGCCACAAGCTGGCCCCTGACGCTGCTGGCGTACCATTCGCGGCCCCTGGCGGGCCGGATATTGAGCCGGTTGAGGTCGCGGGCGATAGCCTGCAATGTCTTCCCCTGGCTCCTCCACTCGACCATGAGCGTCAATACCTCCGGCTCTGGCCGGTGGGCATGATGCGCGGCCAGCGCCAACGTCCGCGCCGCCTCGATGCGCGGATTGCCTAGCATGGTCCCTCGGCGCTTGGTCTCGGCCAGCGCCGCCTTCGTTCGCTGGGAAATCATCTCGCGCTCGTGCTCGGCGACGGCGGCCGGAATGTGGATGGTCAGCCGGTTGGCCTGGGGCATATCGCAGGCGATGAAGTCGGCACCGCTCTCCATCAAATTGGCGATGAAGGCGACGTTACGGGCCAGCCGGTCAAGGCGGGCAATCAGCAGGGTAGCGCGGCGCTTCCGGCACTCCTCAAGGGTGGCAAGCAGTTGAGGCCGGTTCGTGTGCCGGCGTCCGCTCTCGATCTCGGTGAACTCGGCCACGAGCTGGCCGCCGTTGATCTGGCGGGCGACGGCCTGACACTGCGCGTCAAGGCCCAGCCCGCTCGCGCCCAGGCGGTCGGTGGAGACGCGGTAATAGGCGATGAAACAGGGCAGGAAAGTGGTCACGTACAAATTCTAAACGCTGGTTTAAAATTGTACGGCCCCGTTTTGCGGGTCAAGATTTACCATTTTTGAGACACGCTGAGCCTCCTTCCGCGCTAACGTACCGCATCAAGCCGTCGATAGCCTTGCCGGCCCGACTCAGTCTGCGAGGACAAGCAAAGGCGTATGCTCAGAACACGAACCAGATCACTCTTTGGCGTGAAGATGGCCGCAACGCACGAGTGTATGGTCATTTTGGGGAAAGGTGTGCGTTAGGCTCAAACCGATGAAAAAAGTATCGATCATCAACTTCAAAGGCGGCGTCGGTAAGACTACGCTGTCCCTTCACTTGGCAACGCACCTTGCCTCTCTTCAGAAAAAGGTCTTGGTAGTCGACGTGGACCATCAATCCAGCCTCTCCATCGTGGTCCTTGGCCCGCGACTTTGGCAGAAGTGCGTCAATGAACAGAGAACCGTCAATCGCGTTTTTCAGTCTTTTTGTAACCGGAAAGTGCCGATGCCAAAGGACGAGCTTGTCATCAAGAATGCGATCGGTGAGTGTGGTAGATATTCCAATTCAAAAACGCTCTATCCTACACTTGATTTCGTGAGTGCGCAGTTTGAATTGGACGATACTGAGATCGATCTTGCCTCGACCAATTACGGGAATGCAAATCTGTCAGACTGGGACAAAAGGACTCTATTGGCGACTTGGCTGGATCAAATCTCGGCTCAGAACAACTATGACTACGTTCTTTTTGATTGTCCTCCAGCGACCAAGATTGTGAGCCAAAACGCCCTCGCCGCGAGCGACAAATACATCATCCCGGTCATTCCTGATGAACTCTCAAGTCGAGGTGTGAGTCACTTCCGCAACCTTGTCCAGAATAAAATCGATTCAAAACTTGCGTACCTGCAATCGAGCGCACAGGTTCCCCCCTCGGAAGTCCCGAAGAATTTTGTCGCGACGACTAGCCTCGCCGGGATTGTGCCGTTCTTGGTAAAGCACTCAGGAAATGCTCGTTCAGGACTCACCAACATTCATACAGAGCAGATCGCGGCGTTACGTCGAACCTGGGGACCAGATATGATTCAGACCGTTGGGACGAACTACATTGCAATCCCGGAAGCCATAGCCGCTGGAGTGCCAATATGGAATCACGGCAAAAACCTGAAGGCTCGAAGGATGATGGCCGCAATCTGCACGGAGCTGAAGACCCGGATCGACATATGACCAAGACGGACGAAAAACGAGAAGAGGGAAATATTGGCGGCGTCCTTCTCAAGGTGCTCACGGCAAATTACAATGCCCTTGTCTCGGCCCGTAGCGATGAAGCCGTTCTCAGACAGTATTCAGTACTCTTGCGATTTCTGAAATCGCAACCCGACGATTTCCTAGAGGTTCACGCTCAGACAAAGCAGCGCAACGATAAATCTCTGCTCTTGACAGGCATTCGCGGAGAGGAGTTACAGTCGGTTCCGCTCGACGAACTGGAGAGGCTCGTAAATGATGACGGAATCTCTCGGAAGCACTTAGAACGGATTGCGATTGATCGATTTAGTGTGCCACGTGGCTCAATGCGCAGCTTCTCGAATAGGCAGATGCTAGTTGAGAAACTGCGCTCCTTGATCGACAACGAAAGAGCACACCAGATAATAGGCGTTGTAGCGCGTGGCCCCCAGAAAGAAGAGAATGTGCCAACGCTGCTCCGAACTCCTGAAATCCAACCCCGATTGAAAGGTGACAGAATGCGGCACTACATCATTTTTCTGGACATAATGAAGTCTCCATCTCAGCCCAACGAAGCTCCGACCTATCAAGTCGCGCTCCATCCGCACACTCAAGGCGCGGGGGTACAGGGGGGAGCAATGGGAACCAAGCAATATCTGACCGACAAAAAGGCGTTCATTGCCGACCTCAAGCAGAGACTTGGGTACACTGACGCAGCAATAGAACGGTTTTTTGCAGGCCCGGACACGCATCAATCGCTTTTGGATCACCCGTTGAGTGATGAAGATGCCGCTTACTTTGGGTGGGTTTAGGTAACCCCGTCCTGAGGGGCCAACAGTCGCAGTTAATTCGGTCCTGAAATCACGTCGATTGCAGTCCCGGCCATTTTCGATTGCTGTCCGCTACATCTGGGTGTGAGTGAAAGTCAGAGGGCTACTCAGATTGCAGGGCAGGGAACTGGTTTGACACTAGATGCCCGCGCCAAGCCGGGGCCTGGCGTAGGGGGCCTTTTGGGAAACACCGGCGGGGGACGAAGGTGCTATCCTTCCAGCGAATAGCACGCCTAGGAGAAGCATCGTGGCAAAGGCTAAAGAGGTGGACACCGCCGTTCAGGAACTCGCGCTAGAGTCGTCGAAGCTGAAGAAGCTTGTCATCAAGAACTTCCGGTGCATCGGAAATACTCCTGTAGAGATAGAGCTGAATGACATTGTGGTTCTCGTTGGCCCCAACAACGTGGGCAAGAGCACAATTCTCCGCGCTTATGAAGTCGTCATGAACCATGGATCGAACGAGGGTGATCTAGCAATTGAGGATTTTCCCAACGAGATCATCGATTCTCAAGCATTCCCTGAAATTGAGCTGCAAACTTATGTGAACGAAGACAAGCCAGCGCAGCACTGGCTACACGTGGACGAAGAGACCAAACAAGAATACGTGCGAGAGCGCTGGATATGGAACGCGCCTGGCAAGCCAAAGCGTCAGGGGTTTCGCTTTAACGCGAACGATTGGGATGAGCATGTCCCGTGGGGAGCGCCCAACGTGGCAAAGGTGCGACGCCCGCAGCCACAACGCATCGATGCCTTTGCGAGTCCTGAAGCGCAGGCCGGAAAGATCGTCGATCTACTTAAGAAGGCTCTTCTTGAAAAAGCAAAACAGACCGCAGACGGCGATGAATTCTCGATCTCCGCATTTGCGAAGCTCAAACAATACATCGCGACTGTTCAAAAGGACGTTCTAAACGAGACACAAGCCACAATCACGAACATAGAAGCACAACTGTCCACGATCATCACCGACGTGTTCAAGGGCTTCAAAGTCTCCTTCGAAGCAAAGCCTGAAGAAGTAGGGGACAAGGCGCTGGATCTGTTTGCTACGAAACCGATACTACGGATGGGGCCGGAAAATGGTCACATGGCTCCCATTGATAAACAGGGGAGCGGCGCGCGGCGAACACTCCTGTGGGCTGCCCTCAAGCTCTTGGGGGAACAGGCTCCGGCCCCAAAACCAACCAAGGCGGCAAAGAAACCCACAGCAGAGACGACCGAAGGCGCCGAAAGCTCGCGCCCCAATGTGCTGCTAATCGATGAGCCGGAAATTTGCCTCCATCCCAGCGCCATACGCGAGGCTTGCCGTGTGCTCTACGACCTAGCCAAACCTGGCAATAACTGGCAGGTAATAGTGACGACACACTCACCTGTCTTCATCGATCTTGCACGCGACAACACCACCATCGTTCGTGTCGAGCGAACCGAATCGGGGATTATTGAGGGAACAACGGTCTTTCGTCCTGATCGCGTGAAACTCGACGACGACGACAAAATGAACCTGAAGCTTCTCAATGTATGGGACCCCTATGTAGGAGAGTTTTTCTTTGGCGGTCACACTATCCTCGTGGAGGGGGATACAGAGTACTCCGTCTTCCGTTTGCTCATTGAAGAAGATCGCAACACGTTCAAAGACGTGCATGTGGTTCGAGCTAGGGGGAAGGGGATTCTGATTTCGCTGATTAAAATTCTGAATCACTTCGGCGTCGCTGGCTACGCGGTTCTCCACGATAGCGATAGGCCACCGGCGGCTGGAGAAAAGAACTCAGCATGGGGCACCAACCAATCTATCCTCAACACAGTCAATGCCTGCCCAGATCCCTCCCGCGTGCGCCTCATCGCAGCGGTGCCCGATTTCGAGGGGGCAATATTCGGGACGTCTGCATCTTCGAATAAACCATACAAGGCTGTGGCTGCCATCAAGGACGATGCTGCGCTCAAAGCCATATCACGGCAACTCCTGGAAGCTCTCCTCGATCATTCCAAGCCTCTCCCGCTAGGAGTCATTCAGTGGAAAAGCCTTGAGGAATTAGAAAAGGCGCTTCCGGTCTAGTAAGCCGCGGCCATGTGCAGAGCCTTCAACCGCCAAAGCTTTCCGAACCGTGCCGGGTTGGTAGCGGTGTACCTGAGGATCGAGACAGACTCATGAAGTGCGCCGCGAGCAAACGACGAGTCTGTTCCTTCAATATGGTGGAAGTGCCGCCAGCGTGATCTGCGGGATCAGGCTCGCTTCCTGCGTCGACTGGGGTTCGGAACGCCAATAGGTGTGATCTTTAAGAATTCAGTCGCGTCTGCCAGCTTGGTATCAATGCTGCGCTCGATCGCCATCAACATCTCAATCTTGCCCTTCGCAAAACGAGCAGCTTCTTCCAAGGTGTTGAAGGTGTAAAGATCTGCCTGGCCGCCGGCGACCGAATAGAAAAACGAGTCGTCCGAATCGAAGGCGCTTCGGGTTCTCGCTTCAAAGGTATCGCCCACAAGCGCAGCAATCGATCCCCCGCTCGCGAGTATTTCCATTCCGGGGAATTGAT
>Ga0302153_10000115_pt1 | contig 42850 bp, 30 predicted proteins | sample I_Bog_N2_2_FD_192429 | JGI IMG/M metagenome (GOLD analysis project Ga0302153, IMG submission 192429) | Peat permafrost microbial communities from Stordalen Mire near Abisko, Sweden - I_Bog_N2_2 | ecosystem: Environmental > Terrestrial > Soil > Wetlands > Peat | place: Sweden: Abisko, Stordalen... | reverse complement strand
GAGTTCGCGGTGACACTGGCGGTATCGATTCTGGTCTCGATGCTGGTGTCATTGACCCTGACGCCGATGCTGTGCGCGCAACTGCTGCGTCATATTCCGCCTGAGCGGCAAAGCCGGTTCTACCGGCGCGGCGGCGAGATTTTTGATCGCCTGCTGCGGGGCTACGACCGCCTGTTGACCATCGTGCTCGACCACCAGCGTCTGTGCCTGCTGGTGGCTGGCGCGACGCTGGTGCTGACGATGCTGCTGTATCTGGTGGTGCCCAAGGGCTTTTTTCCGACTCAAGACACCGGCTTGATTCAGGGGGTGACGCTAGCCTCGCAAGATGTCTCGTTTGGCGAGATGAGCCGGCGCCAACAGGCCCTGACCGCGATTTTGTCGCACGATCCGGCGGTGGCCAATATTGCCTCGACCATCGGGGTGGATGGCAGCAATGGCAGCCTGAATACCGGCCGCTTGCAAATCAATCTGAAGCCATTTGACCAACGCGGTGAACGCGCCGCCGCCATTATCCAGCGCATGAATACCGAAGTCAGCAAGGTGCCGGGGATCTCGCTGTATCTGCAGGCGGCGCAAGATCTCACGGTTGACGATCAGGTGACGCCCAGCCAGTACCAGTTCACGCTAAGTGATCCGGATCGCGCCAAACTGGCCACTCTGGCGCCACGTCTGCTTGATCAGATGGGATCGCGCCCCGAGTTTGCCGCGGTGACCAGTAATTTGCAGAACCAGGGCCTGGTGGCCGAGATCACGCTGGATCGCGATGCCGCCGGACGCTATGGGATTACGGCGGCGGATGTGGATGCCGCTTTGTATAATGCCTTCGGCCAGCGGCTGGTCTCGACCATTTTTACTCAGGCCTATCAGTATCGCGTGGTGCTTGAAGTGGCGGCGCCGTTCCAGCTATCGCCGCAGGCGCTGGATGATATCTACATTGCGTCATCCACCAGTAACAGTACCAGTACCACTTCCAGCAGCTCCACGCTGGTCAAACTCAGCAGCATTGCTACCGTGACCCAACACACGGGCTCATTGATGTCGGCCCGACTTGATCAGTTTCCGGCGGTGACCTTCTCCTTCAATCTGGGCCACGGTTATTCCCTGGGCGATGCGCAAAAGGCGCTGCAACAAGTGAGCCAGCAAATCAAGGTGCCCGATACCAGCACGCTGAGTTTTCAGGGCGCCGCCGCCGCGTTTCAGAGCGCTTCCAGTAATACGCTATGGCTGATTCTGGCCGCTTTGCTGACTATGTATATCGTGCTCGGCATACTGTACGAGAGCTTTATTCATCCGGTGACCATTCTGTCCACACTGCCTTCTGCGGCGGTGGGCGCGCTGCTGGCGCTGATACTGTCGAATACCGAGTTCAGCATGATCGCCCTGATTGGTGTGATCTTGCTGATCGGCATCGTCAAGAAAAACGCCATCATGATGATCGATTTCGCGCTGCAGGCGGAGTACAACGAAAAGCTGTCGCCGCGCGCGGCGATTCACAAAGCCTGTTTGCTGCGTTTTCGTCCGATTATGATGACCACCATGGCGGCGCTGATTGGCGCGCTCCCCCTGATGCTGGCTTCCGGCTCCGGTTCTGAACTGCGTCGTCCGCTGGGGCTGGTGATCGTCGGCGGCCTGGTGTTCAGCCAGGTACTGACCCTGTTTACCACGCCGGTGATCTATTTGATGTTTGACCGTCTTGCGCGGCGCTGGAAGCGCTATTGGCAAACTCGACGATTGGACGCGGCGGCCTGATGAATATTTCACGTTTTTTTATCGCTCGCCCGGTCGCGACCCTGCTCTTGACGATGTCGATTTTGTTGCTCGGTATTCTGGGGTTTACCCTGCTGCCGGTGGCGCCGCTACCTGAAGTGGCGTTTCCAACCATTATGGTGTCGGCCTCGCTGGCCGGCGCCAGCCCGGAAACCATGGCGGCCACGGTGGCGACGCCGCTGGAGCGCTGTTTTGGCCAGATCGCCGGCATGACGGAAATGACCTCGACCAGTTCGCAGGGCTCGACTACCGTGATCCTGCAGTTCGACCTCAATCGCAATATCGACGGCGCGGCGCGTGACGTTCAGGCGGCGATCAATGCGGCGCGCAGCCTCTTGCCCAGCAGCATGCCGACCTTGCCGACCTATCGCAAAGCCAACCCATCGGACGCGCCGATCATCATGTTGGCCTTGACCTCGAAAGACCGCTCAAGTGGCGAACTGTATGATCTGGCCTCGAGTTTTCTCGAACAGAAAATTGCTCAGGTGAATGGGGTCGGCGAGGTTTCAGTGCGCGGCGGTGCTTTGCCGGCGGTGCGTATCGACCTGCAGCCGCAACAGCTCAGCCACTATGGCATTGCGCTCGACACGGTGCGCGCCGTGGTTGCCGACGGCACATCGAATCTGGCCAAGGGACAACTGGATGGCTCGCGCCAGCAATGGCAGATCCGCAGCAACAGCCAGCTCGAACACGCCCGCGATTACCGGCCGCTGGTGATTCACGGCGCCAATGGCGCGATGATGCGCCTGAGCGACGTGGCGACGGTCTACGATTCGGTTGAGGATCAATACACCGCTGGCTATTTCAACAAACAGCCCTCGGTGATGATCGGCATTACGCGCCAATCCGGCGCCAACATGCTCGAAACCATTGATGCGATCAAGGCGCAATTGCCGGTGCTGGCCAAATCCTTGCCGGGCGACGTTGAACTGCATATCGCGATGGATCGCTCTGGCAATATCCGTTCTTCGTTGCACGACACGGAAAAAACCCTGCTGATTGCCGTGTTGCTGGTGATCGTGGTGGTGTTTGTGTTCTTGCGTAATGCGCACGCCGTGCTGATTCCCGCGCTGACCCTGCCGATCTCTCTGATCGGTACCTGCGCCGTGATGTATCTCTGCGGCTATAGCCTCAACAACCTGACGCTGATGGCGCTGATCATCTCCACCGGCTTTGTGGTGGATGACGCGATTGTGGTGCTGGAAAATATCACGCGTCATATCGAACAAGGGATGCGGCCATTGCGCGCGGCGATCCAGGGGGCCAGCGAAGTCAGTTTTACCGTGCTGGCGATGACCCTGTCGCTGGTCGCTGTGTTTATTCCGATCTTGCTGATGGGCAGTATTATCGGCCGCCTGTTTCGCGAATTCGCCGTCACCCTGTCGGCGGCGTTGATGGTTTCGATGCTGCTGTCGCTCAGCCTGACGCCGATGCTGTGCGCCTATCTGCTGCAGCCACGTAAAACCGTGGCGCGGATACAGAGCCGCCTGTCGCTGTGGATCGAACACGCGCTGCAAAATCTGCAACTGGCGTATGGCCGTGGTTTACACCGGGTGATGCGCCATCAATTCATCACCCTGATGAGCCTATTGCTGACGGTGGTGTTGAACGTCTGGCTCTACTCCGCGGTGCCGAAGGGCTTTTTCCCCGACCAGGATACCGGCATGCTGATGGGGCAGTTGCAGGCCGACCAGAACATCTCGTTCGCGGCGATCCAGCCGAAGTTGCTGCAGTATTCGGATATTCTTTTGCGCGATCCGGCGGTGGCCAGTGTGATGATCTCGACCGGCGGTGGCGGCTTTGGCGCGCGCAACAGCGCCACGATGTTTGTGCGGCTGAAAGATCTGAACCAGCGCAACGTCAACGCGTTTCAGGTCTCGCGGCGTCTGAGTATGGCGACCGCGCATCTGCCCGGCGCGCAGCTGTTTTTAATGCCGATCCAGGACTTGCGTGTCGGCGGACGCAGTGCCAACGCCACTTACCAATACAGTATTCGTAGCGATGACCTGGATCTGCTGCGCGCCTGGTCGCCCAAGGTGGAGCGCGCATTCAAGACTTTGCCGCAGTTGATGGATATCAGCTCGGACGCTCAGTCCGGCGGACAGGAGGTGAAACTCAATGTCGACCGGGACGCCGCCACGCGCCTGGGTGTCAACATGTCGACGATAGACACCCTGCTCAATAACGCCTTCAGCCAGCGCCAGGTAGCAACGATCTATGAATCGCTTAATCAATACCATGTGGTGATGATGCTGGCGCCAGGCTATACCTCCGACCCGCAGGCGCTCAACCAGCTTGAAGTGATCAACGCCTCTGGCGCCAAAATTCCGCTGTCGGCCTTTGCCTCGCTGAGTAGCGACAATACCTCGCTGGCGGTGGCGCATCAGGGACAAGCGGCCACCACCACCATCGCCTTCAATTTGGCGAAAGGGGTTTCCCTGGATCAGGCCGATCTGGTCATCAAGCACGCCATGGTGTCGATTGGCCTGCCGCGGCAGATCCAGGCCGGTTTTCAAGGTACCGCCAAGGAGTTTCAATCGATGGCCATGGCCATGCCCTGGCTGATTCTGGCGGCGCTATCGGCGGTGTATATCGTACTGGGGGTCTTGTACGAAAGTTACATCCATCCGCTGACGATTCTATCCACCTTGCCCTCGGCCGGGGTCGGTGCCTTGCTGTTGCTGCAATTGACCGGCATGCAACTCACCGTGATCGCGCTGATCGGCATTTTGCTGTTGATCGGTATTGTCAAAAAGAACGCCATCATGATGATCGACTTCGCGCTGCAGGCTGAGCGCGAGCAGGGAGTGAATGCGCAGCAGGCGATTATCCAGGCCTGCCTGTTGCGCTTTCGCCCGATCATGATGACCACGCTGGCGGCGTTTTTTGGCGCCTTGCCGCTGGCGCTGGGGCATGGCGGCGACGCTGATTTGCGCAGCCCGTTGGGTATCGCGATTGCCGGTGGCCTGGCGCTCAGCCAATTGCTGACGCTGTTTACCACGCCGGTAGTCTATGTCTATCTCGATCGTTTGAGCCGCTACTTCAGGAGCCTGTTGGACTTTGGCGTCCGCGGCTGCAAAAGCGGCCGCTCGGCCGATAATCCGCCGGCTTCTTGATCAATGGAACAACCATTGACCTGCGAATCCGACGAATTCTGGTCTGTCGCATCCACTCAACGCTTGCGCGCCCCAAAGCCCGACAGGCTCCCAGAAACCGCTGGCCGCGCGCTCTGCGTCGCGAGGCACACCGTGATTGAACCGAAAGTCTCTCTATGAAGATCCCATCGCAACTGACCGCACCACCGCGCCGCTGGTGCCTGGCGCTCTTGGCCGTCGCCCTGGCGGGTTGCGCCGTCGGCCCGGACTATCAGCGCCCCGCGCTGGATGTTTCCACCCATTTCAAGGAAATGCAGGGCTGGAAAGCAGCCGAGCCCTCCGATGTTGCGCTCAAGCAAGCCTGGTGGGCGGGCTACGCGGACCCCGAGCTGTCCGCGCTGTTACAGCAAGTGCGAATTTCTAACCAGAATGTGGCCGCCTATCAGCAGGCATATCAGAAAGCGCGCGCGCTGGTCAGCGCGGCGAATGCCAGTTTCTATCCCACGGTCAGCGCCAACGTGAGCAATACCCGCGCGGGCGGCAATTCAACCAGCAGCGGCAGTACCGCTGAACTGAGCGCGAGCTGGGAGCTGGATCTATGGGGTAAATTGCGTCGCACGGCGCAAGAAGACAGTGCCAGCGCCCAGGCTAGCCAGGCGGAACTCGCCTCGGCGACGCTGAGCGCCCAGTCCAGTCTGGCGCAGGACTATTTTGAGCTGCGCGTGATGGATGAAGAGATCCGCATGTATCAGCAAACCGTCGAAGCCTATACCCGTTATCAAGACATCATCCAAAAGCAGTATCAAGTTGGCAGTGTCGCGCGCGCCACGTTGGCGAGCGCGCAGTCTCAGCTGGAAAGCGCCCGCGCCTCGGTGCTTGATGTCGTGTGGCAGCGCGCGCAAATGGAGCACGCGATTGCCGTACTGATCGGCAAACCCCCCTCCGAGTTCAGCATCGCCGCGCGCCCGCTGAGCTATACCATTCCGGCGATTCCGGTTGGCTTGCCGTCACAACTGTTGGAACGGCGCCCGGATGTCGCCTATGCCGAGCGCACCATGGCGGCGGACAACGCCGCCATCGGCGTGGCGCAGGCCGCGTATTACCCCGACCTGACCCTTAGCGGCACTGGCGGCTATACCAGCTCAGCCTGGCGCAGTTTGTTGACCGCGCCCAACCGCTTCTGGTCTTTGGGCTCGGAATTGAGCGGCACCGTACTGGATTTTGGCGCCACCAGCGCCAAAGTGCGCCAGGCTCAGGCCACGTATGACGGCCAGGTGGCTACCTACAAGCAGACCGTGCTCAGCGCCTTGCAAGAAGTTGAAGACTATCTGGTCGAATTGCACACGCTGGAGTCCGAAGTCAGCATCCAGCAACGCGCGGTGAGCGCGGCGCAAGACGCGCAACGACAGTACCGCAATCAATATCAGGCGGGGATGATCAACTACCTGGATGTCGCTAGCGCGCAAGCCACCGCCTTGACCGCGCAGCAAAGCCTGCTGACCTTGATCAAGGAGCAACTGGTCAGCAGCGTGCAGCTGATTGCCGCGCTGGGCGGCGGTTGGGATGCTAAGTCACTGAGCGCGCATCAGGCGGATTGATGCGCGCCATGGCGAGAATCAGGCTCGACAGCTTGCTTAGCAGCGGTTCGAACTTGTCAGACGACGTGTTGCCATAGCCCAAAACCAAGCCGTTATCTTGCGGCAGGCGGCGAATGGCAAAGTCCGACAACGGCTGTAACGCGATGCTCTGTCGTTGCGCGGCGGCGGCAATCTCTTGATCCGGGTAGTCGAGCGGCAGGCGCACGGTCAGATGCAGACCCGCGTGCCCGCCCACAATGTCGTGCGGGACCAGCAGACAGCTGGACAGCGCCGCGCGCAGCGCCTGCTGGCGCTCGCGGTACAGCCGGCGCATGCGTCCCAAATGGCGTCCGTACTGCCCACTCTCAATAAAATCGGCGAGCGCCAATTGGTGCGAACGATTGCCGCCACGCAGCATTTCCGCCAGGGCGGGGCGCACCGCAGTCAGCACCTCGTCCGGTAGCACCAGAAAGCCCAGACGTAGCGCGGGAAACATCGTTTTGCTGAATGTCCCGACGTAAAGCACCGGCGCCTGTGGTTCCAAGCCTTGCATCGCCACGATCGGCGCGCCGCTGTGACGAAATTCACTGTCGTAATCGTCTTCAATGATCCAGGCGCCATGGCGCCGCGCCGCTTCGATTAGCGCCAGACGGCGCGCTACCGACAGCACCGCGCCGCTCGGGTATTGATGCGAGGGCGTGGTGTAGATCAAACGTGGCGGATGGGTCCGCCAGTCGTCCGCGCTCGTGCGAATACCCTCGCCATCCACTCTGATCGGGTACACCTGCAAGTCCCCGCTATGCATGGCGGTCTTGGCGCCTCGGTAACCGGGATCTTCAATCCATGCGCGGTCGCCGGGGTTGGTCAGCAGCTGCACGCACAGCGTCAGAGCGTCTTGCGTGCCTTCGGTGATGATGATCTGGCGCGGCGCGCAGCGCACGCCGCGCGTGAGCGCCAGGTGGCGGGCGATCGAAGCGCGCAACGCCGGTTCGCCTTGGGGATCGCCATAGCCCAAGAGCGACGGCCCGTGCGCGCGCAGGGTCCGGTCCAGACCCTGGCGCCAGGCGGTGAGCGGGAAATGGCTCAAGGCTGGCACGCCCGGGCGAAAGTCGGCGTCGTCCTCCGGTTGAAACCGGCAGGAGCGTATGGGCGCCAGCCGGCGGGCCGTACTGGGCGGGGCCTCAAGCGCTGGTCTGGTTTCGTGGCGAGATAATTCGACTACTTTGGTGCCGCGTTGCTCTGGCTGCAAAAATCCTTCCGCCACCAGTTGCTCATAGGCGGCGGTCACCGTATTGCGCGAAACCGCCAGGGTCTCGGCCAGCGCTCTTGATCCCGGCAGCCGGCTGCCGGGCAATAACATGCCATCCAGAATCGCCTGGCGCAGGCGCTGATACAGTTGCCGTTGCAGCGGCAGGCCCTGCTGATCCCGGACCAGGGGCGCTTCCAGCAGCGTGCGGGTACGGTGGGCGGATTCGGGAGCGGTCATGGGCGTCTCTAGCGGTTATGGCACTATGAAATGATATTCAAGTGGTTCTTATCATAGTGCCTCTGGTTGAATATATTCTAGTAGGTTGGTGGTGAGCAACGCGAACTCCAATATTTTCGGGCATCCTAGCGATATCACGTTGGGGGGCGCCGCCCGCCGTCATCTTCACGCGCAGCGTGGAGATCCAGGGGTTTCGCTGGCAATGCCGCAAGTTATCGGATCCCCGCTCTGCGAGCGAGGATGACAACAGAGGGGCGGCGAGGATGACAACAGAGGGGCGGCGAGGATGATGACTGGAGGTCGGCCGCCGCCCTCCATTGACGAACTGTTTCACGTTAACCTACGCACCGGGATCGAGTAATGGACAATCAAAGCCATAGGCTTGCAGCGGCGCCCGACCCGGCGCCGGTGTCATTATGGCGCCTATGCTGGCTGTATCTGAAAATCGGCATGACCGGACTGGGGCCGGCCTTTCTGGTTGAAACCCAGCAACAGCTAGTGAAAAAGTTGCGTTTGCTTAGTGAGCAAGACTTTATCAACGGACTGGCGCTGGCCCAGCTGTTGCCCGGGGCCACCTATGTCTCGCTCACCGTGTACCTCGGGTTTAAGTTGCGCGGGATTAAAGGCGCGGTGGTCAGCTTTTTTGCTTTTCTGTTGCCCTCGTTCATCGTTATGCTGCTGCTGTCGATGGTCTACTTTTCTTTTGGCGCGCGCCCGATCGTTCATGTCCTCTTTACCGGCATGACTGTGGTGATGGCGGGTTTATTGCCCTATACCTCGCTGAATATCGCCAAATCGGTGCTGAGCGGCTGGCGCGATGGCCTGCTGTTTGCTTTTGGCTTTGGCCTCTCGCTCTACGATTCCAATGTGCTGATCCTGCTGTTGGCGGCGGCGCTCAGTGGTGTGCTGCTCAATGGACTGGCGCGGCATCGGCCAGCGCGCGCCCAGACACCCCCGACCATGCGCAACGAACCCTATACACCGGGCAAGCAACTGTTGTGGCTGCTGACCGCTAGCGCGATCGGGCTATTCGCGGCGTTGCTCTTAGTCCGGGCGTTTCAGCCTATGCTGCTGCAACTGATCTACGTGTTTGCCCGCATGGGCACTCTGCTGTTTGGCGGCGGCTCGGCGATGATTCCGTTTATGCAGCAAGAAGTCGTCGCCCACTATCATTGGCTAAGCCTGAATCAATTCATGGTGGGCATCACCCTGGGGCAGATCACGCCCGGACCGTTTTTGATCACCGCCACCTTTGTCGGTTATAAGGTGGCCGCCATCAGCGGGGCAATTGCCTCCGCCCTGAGCATTTTTCTGCCATCGCTATTTCTGGTGATCGCCGTGGCCGGGGTGCATGAAAGAATTCAACACAACCATTGGGTGCAAGCCGCCATCAAAGGGATTGCCGCCGCTTTTGCCGGCATGCTGTGGGTGGTTGCGGGCGGGTTGATTCAACACGCGGTGGCCGATATTCCGTCCGCCTTGATTGCGCTGGCGGTGTTTGGCGCGATGCTGAGCGGCAAGCTGCAAACCCCATGGGTGATACTGCTCGGTACCGGGGCGTATGGTTTATGGATGATGGCGTAGGGTGGGGCGGGGTTCTCTCCGCTGGCGCTCGAATCTAGCAGCCTGTCGGACTTAATCAAAATCGGCTGCAAAACGCGCTGCTCAGCCCAGGTTTCGCCGCATTTTTGGGCAATAGAATGACTATTGCCCTGCAAAATCGTCAAAATCTGGTCTTTCGCATCACGTTTTTCGCTTCGATTCATTAAGCCCGACAGGCTGCCAGGCCGAAAGGGAGAGTTGTGCAATCTGGAAATCTTGTCTTTGAGGGTGCGCGCTGACAATCGCGCCGCGATGCGCCTGTATCAAAAAGCCGGGTTTAGCCAGCAAGCGCTACTCAGCCCTGATACCAAGGTCGGCGCCGATTATTTCGATGGTATTCTGATGCCCAGAGCGCTGACGGCGCCAACACGAGACCCCGCATGCTGATCGATTCATTGGTTCCGGTATATCAGTTTCACGAACGTCATCAGTTGCGACTCGCCGCCGCGAGCGGCGCGCTGATCGACGCCGCGCTGCGGCCCGAAACCAGCACCGACCCTTGGGTGCGCTTATTTATCCGCCTGCGCGAGTGGCCCGGCCGGACATTGGGCTTGGGGCGAGGACTGAACCAGCGCGCGCCCTTCGGACTGGATGACTTTACCCTGCTGGGGCGCGATGGCGAACGCGAGGCGGTGCTAGGTCTGGCGGGGCGCTTCTGGCGTTTCGACTATGGCTTGATTCCGTTCTCTGACGCCGAACAGTTTCAACGTCTGAATACCCCTGGCATTGCGCGCTTGGCGATGAATTTTACGGTTGATCCGCAGCCCGACGGCAGCATTTTGCTCGCGACCGAAACTCGGATCTATTGCACCTCCCGGGCAGCGTATTGGCGCTTTTTGCCTTACTGGTTGCTGATCCGCCCGGTGAGCGGCTTGATCCGACGCCGCTTGCTGACGCGGATTCGTGATGCCGGGCGCGTGGCCATGGCCGCAAGCGCATAGATCAATATCAATATTTAACGGAGAGTGCGATGTCTGAAGTTTCACTGGTGGTACTGATCGAAGTACAAGACGGCAAGGGCGATGAGCAGGTGGCCGCGTTTGCAAATCTGGCGCCGGTGGTCCGGGCTGAAGAGGGATGCCTGGAATACAATTTATTTCAGGTCCGCGATGCAAAAAATCAATTCGCGCTGCTCGAAAAATGGGCGTCCGACGCCGCGCACGCGGCGCATCTTGCCACACCCCATATGCTAGAAGCGGCTAAGCGCAACCCGGCATTTCGCGCGGGCGCGGCAACCGTGTTAAAGCTCGCGCCGGTTTAAGGCTTCAGAGGGTCCTTAGCTGCGCTGGAACCTTCAAGGAGAATTAAGTTGGGGCTGTCGGCGCGGTTTCTATCTAGCGCGTCATCTCCCAGACGGAGGTGGCTGCAGTCATCTTGTGGGGCGGTGCCGGGGGGCGTATCGTCGGCCCAATAACCATTCGTGGCAAGCAACCACACCAAACTATTTTTCTTAGCTAATTCAATCATCTCTGGATGCTCAAAGCGCCTGGCGTTCAGGGTTTTCGTGACGATGTGGCGATTGACCGGCTTGTGGATCAGAGGATGAGTTTTATCCGCTGGTGAATGAGCTCTTCCCGGTCTGAATCACCATTCGCCGCGGCTTGTATGGCATAGTCGAAATCATGGTTACATGGTCTGCATAGGTCGGCATGTTGACATCCTCCCCGCCCTCTCGCTAATGCTCGCCGGTCTCGAGACCGGGAAGGACGGGGAGGATGTCAATTTTCATTTGTGGATATTTGCCTATGTCCACTGTCCATGGACGATGGGCGATGGGCGATGGGCGATGGGCGATGGGCGATGGACGATGGACGATGGACGATGGACGACTATTTTGCCTGAAATGGTCACTGTCAATAGATTTGCGCGCACGGTCTTCGACCATAGCCGCGATTGCCCCCATCACTCGCGCAAGGCGCGCAGTTCTTTATTCATCATCCGCACGCGCATGGCCAGTACGCTGGCGATGCCTTCGAAGATGAACGAGCTGGACTTGCCCATCATCTCGGTCATCTCATCAAAACTGACGCGCGACAACAAGAAATAATCCGTGTCGGTCTCGGTCACCGCTTCGGCCGAACGGCGCACGCTATCGAGGAAGCCCATCTCGCCGATGAAATCGCCGCGTCCGAAGGTACCGATATGCCAGGACTCCTTTTTGCGCAACGGCACGGATACGCGAATGGTGCCGCGCCGAATGAAAATCAGATCGCCGCCGGGTTCTCCCATCTCAAACACCACTCTTCCAGCGGCGACGTGGTGCTCGGCAATGATGGGCTCCAGACTGGTCAGGGTGCCCGGTTTCCAGCACAGCAATTCCTCAAACTGCGCCAACGATAGCGGCGCAGCCTGGTCTTGCGCGCTATAAGAGGAGTTGCTCAGTAACTGCGTCTCGACCCACTCCAGCGCCTCGTCCATTTGCCGAAACGCCATGGCGTTGGCGGTGTCATGCACCAGGCCGACATCGCGCAGATAACGCTTCATCTTCAGACCGCTCGGCAAGCCGTGCGGAATTTCGGTGAAGATCAGATAAGCGCCGACGCTCTCCAGCCGATCTTTGATCTGCTCTAAAACATGCGTGGCGGTGAGGTCAATCGACTGCACCCGGCGCATGTTCAGGATCACATAGGTGCGCGGCCCGATTTCCGGCTCCAGCGCCTGAAATAGTTGATAAGCGGTGCCGAAAAACAGGCTGCCTTGCAGCTCGACAATCACCGTTTTGCTGCCGCTCTGAATCAAGATCGCCAACTCTTGCTCGTGACGCACCACTTTCGAGAATGCGCCTCCACCCTCGATTTTGCGGCGCAGAACCGAACTGTGCATTTGTTCGCGCAAATACAGCACCACCGCCAGCAGAATGCCGATGCCGGACGCGGCGATCAGGCTGACGGTGAGCGCGGTCACGATCACGATCAGAATCACTAAAAAATCGAAGCGGGTGGCTTTGGCGCGGAAAAACTCTAGGCTGTGCAGGTCAATCATGCGGAAACCGACCACCAGCAAAATCCCGCCAAGCGCGGCGATCGGCACCCAGGCGACCAGTGGGGCGAGCAGCAGAAACGCCAACAAAGAAAACCCGCCCTCGATCACCCCCGAGCGCCGGGTCTGCGCGCCGCTCGACAGATTGACCATTGACGCGCCCATCTGACCCGCGCCTGGAATGCCGCCGATCACCGCGCTGCTGATATTGCCGAGCCCCTGGGCCACCAGTTCGCGGTCCGGGTTGTGGTGCGAACTGGTTAAGGCGTCCAGCACCACGCAGGTTTTCAAGGTATCAATCGACAGCAACACCGCCAGGGTCAGCGCCGGGATAAACACCTGCGCCAGAAGCGCCAGGTGACCGTGTTTGATCGTGTGGAAGTTTTGCGCCATCGCCGCAAATAAATGCCCGCCTGAACTGGCAATCGGGCCGACCACCAGCGGGTTGCCCTGGTTGGTCCACAACCCGGGGTCAAGAAAGCCCAGCCCGAAATACACCAGTACACCGATCAGCATGGCGGCGATGGCCGCCGGTACCACACGGAGAATGCGCGGCACCAACAGCATTGAGGCCACCACGGTCACACCGACCACTATACTTTGCCAGCTCCAGAACTCTGGAGACTGCAGCGCCCGAAACAGTCCCATACCCTTGGGGACACCGAGCACGCACGGTAACTGGCCGCAGATAATGGTCAGGCCGACACCACTGAGGTAGCCACTGACCACTGGGTAGGGAATGAATTTGATCAGGCGGCCGATACCGGCCAGACCCAGCGCGATCTGAATGCCGCCGGCTAACAGCGCAATCAGCATCAGCATCAGAATGCAGGTCTCCGGGCCGACACCCTGTTGCACCAGGCCGATAGCGATGGCCGACAGCACCGCCGCGGCCGGAGCGCAAGGCGAGGTGATCAGGCGGTCGGTGCCGCCAAATGTGGCCGCAATCAGCCCGAGCGTGCTGGCGCCAATAATGCCGGCAATCGCGCCTTGCGCGGCGAAGCCGACGCCAAGCGGGGCGAAAATGGTCACGCCAAACGCAATCGCCGAGGGCAGCGCCACCAGCATTGAAGCCAGTCCGCCCCAGATATCTCCCGCCTGTGGTCGCGCTTTAACCAGGTCCATGCTCAACTCCCTAAGAGTCAGGTTTGCGCTATCTGCAACTTAACGATTTATACTATTTATACAATATATATTAGTGGCTGAGAACTGTGCTTTATTTGACGCGGAATTGATCGGCGGCAAATGCCGCCGTGAGTTAGCTGGATCCCCGCCTGCTGGCGAGAATGGCATCAGGGTAATGGTGCGGACCACGGCGGGCGGGGGGAGGATAGGGCGAGTTATAGAATGAAGCGCTTGACCAGGTCCTGTTGGCGACTGGCCATGCCTTGCATGTCTCTGACCGAATTCGATACCGTGCCGGCGGTTTCGGCATTGCGCGCGGTGTTGCTCGCAATCGATTCAACCTGCTGGGCGATGTCGTGGCTGGCCTCTGCTTGCTCGCGCAGCGCGCTGGAGATTTCGTTAACCACCGCGATTACCTGGCCGTTGCTGTCTTGGATCCGGGCGATGGCATCGTTGCCATTGCCGGCCAGCGACAAACCATGCTCGACCCGTTGCACCGCAATTCCCATTTGGGTTTGCGAGGTATTTGAGCGTTCCAGAATCACTTCGATCATCCGTGCAATTTCATCCGTGGCGCGTGTGGTGCGTTCCGACAGGCGGCGCACTTCATCGGCGACCACGGCGAAACCACGGCCGTGTTCTCCGGCGCGCGCCGCTTCAATGGCGGCGTTGAGCGCCAACAGGTTGGTCTGGTCCGCGACTTCTTTAATCACCGCCATAATGCTGGCGATGCTGCGCGTCTCGTCGGTCAGCGCGCTGATGGCGGTGGCGGCCTGAGTGACCACGGCGTGAATGCTTTGCATTTCTTCCATGGCTTGCACAATCACCCGCCCGCCCTCGTGCGAGCGCTCGCCCGATTCTTGTGAAATGGTTTGCGCTTGCTGCGCATGGCTCGCAATCCGGGTGACACTGACGGTCAGTTGTTCAATCGCGGCGGCCATGTTGCCGGCGGCGCTGCTTTGTTCCCCCGAGCTGTTGGCCATTTGCGCCGCGCTGTGCGCCAGTTGCGTGCCCATTTGCGACAGGTTGTTCGAGCCATTGGCGATTTCCTGCACCAGCGAGCGCAATTGCTCGCGCATGCTGGCGACCGCCGCCAACACACTATGGCTGTTGCCCGCTCCGGTCTTGATCGGACGGTCTAGCCGACTGTCGGCAATATGGCGTACTTCGGTAATCAGGGTTTCGGGCTCGGCGCCCAGCATGTGGTTGACCGAGCAAAGCAACCGCCAGCCGACCACAAACAGCAGCGCCAGCGCGAGTGCGCAGATCAGCCCCATTTGCCACAACCGGGTATTGAATGCCGCGTTAATGTCATCCATATACAGGCCCGTCACCACCACCCAGTGCCAGCCTGGAGTGATCATCAGATAGGCCAGTTTCGGTTGCGGCGATGCGGAACCGGGTTTGTCCCAGACAAACGAGGCAAAGCCCTTGCCATTGCCGTCGCGCAGCACCTGATCATACAGCGCGCCCATATTGATCCCGGTTTTATCGCTGATACCGTGCAGATCTTTGCCGATCAGATGGGCGTTGACCCCATGGGCGAGGTAACGCAGGTTGGGGTCGAGCACAAAGAAATATTCTTTGCCATCGAAGCGCATGCGCGTCAGCGCGTTGAGCGCCAGATGCTGGGCCAGACTTGGCGCCAAGGCGCCGCTGGCCGCCTGTTGCTCGAATGACGAGACCAGACTGACCGCGCTTTCGACTTGACCGCGAATTTTGTTATGTCGCTCTTGCATCAGCGTGTCGTGCTCTTGCATCGCGCTGAGCAAGGCCAGAACGCAAATCAGCAAGGTGGTGATGGCGAGCATGCCGATCAGGCGCATGCGTAGGGAAAGATGGGCGAAAGTGTTCATGGACGAACCTCAGATGCAAAACGGCGCTGCCCGAGGGCCGCGCCGTGGTTTGATCGACTAGGTTGTCGTGTAAGCGACAACCCAGGGGTGACTCAGGCGCGCACTGCTTGCGCCATGCCAGCGCGCAGGGTGCGCGGATGACTGGCCAGCAGGGTTTTCCACTTGGCGAGCGCCGACACTAGAATCACAAAGCCCAGTACCAGCATGAACACCGAGATGCCCGCGTTGAACACGCTATACCCCTTGGCCACCGGATTCAGATACACATGCATCACCATCCAGTAACCCGCCACATTGACCGTGATATACAGATAGATCAGTGGAATCAAACAGGTCAGCATATAGCGGCGTTTGGCCGCCAGACGCAGGATGATGGTGGCGCCAATGATCAGGCCGATCGAGGCCATCAATTGGTTGGCGACCCCAAACAACGCCCACACCGAACCAATGTCGCCCGAGGTCAGCAGATAACCCCACAACAGGCTGGCCACCAGGCTGGCGCCGATCGCGCCGGGCATCCAGTCGGTACGCTTGAGTGGAGCGTAGAAGTCGCCGACGAAATCTTGAATCAAATAACGCGCCACACGGGTGCCGGAATCGACCGCGGTCAGAATGAACACCGCTTCAAACATCACCACAAACTGGAAGAAATAGGCGGCAAGCTTACTGAACCAGCTGATCTTGGTGAAAATGTATGACATGCCGACCGCCAGAGTGACCGCGCCACCGGTACGGCCATACAGGTCCATGCCGATTTCTTTGCTCAGTTGCGGCAGATTGACCACGGTCATGCCCAGATGATGAAACACCGCCGGGGTAGAGTTAATGGCGAAATAATCAGCCGGGGCCAGCGAGGTGGCGGCAATCAGCGCCATCACACCCACCACGCATTCGGTCAGCATCGCGCCGAAACCGACTGGCAAAATATCGCTCCATTTATCCACCAGCTTCGGAGTCACCCCCGAGCCGACAAAGGCGTGAAAGCCCGAGATCGCGCCACAAGCGATGGTGATCGATACGAAAGGCCATACCGGGCCGGCCAGTACCGGGCCACCGCCATGAATGAACTGAGTCAGGGCCGGGAACCGGATTTCAGGGTTGATGAACACCACCCCGATGATCAGCGCGCCGAACACCCCAATCTTCATAAAGCTGGACAGATAACCACGCGGGGTCAGCAGCATCCACACCGGCAGGGCCGAGGCCAGGAAAGCATAGGCCGGCAGCATCAGGCTGATGGTGGCGGTGTTGAAACTCAGCCATTGGCCGAACTGACTGTGCTGAATCGACGGACCGGCAAACACACAGGCCATTACCGCCAGCACGCCGACGTAGGTGCCGTATTTGCTCTTGCCGAAAACTTTTTCATACAGGCCGAGGCAGATCGCGATCGGAATGGTCATGAACACCGCGAAGGTGCCCCATGCGTTGCGTTCCAGCGCGTGCACCACCACCATCGACAGACCCGCCATGGTAATGGTGATGATGAACAGCATTGCCAGACCGGTGCACCAGCCGGCGATCGGGCCGAGCTCGGAGCGCGCGACTTCGGACAGCGATTTACCTTGATGCTTCATCGAGGCGAACAACACCACCGTGTCGTGCACCGCGCCACCGATCACCGCGCCAATCAACAGCCACAGCAAACCGGGCAAATAGCCGAACTGAGCGGCGAGCACTGGGCCGACCAAGGGACCGGCGGCGGCGATTGCCGCGAAGTGCTGGCCGAAATTAACCCATTTGCGCGTCGGTACGTAGTCTTTACCGTCTTGCAGGGTATGCGAGGGGGTGACGTCCGAATCTTTGCAGCCGAGTACCGTGTTGGTAAAGAAAACCCCATACAGCCGGTAACAGATGACGAGGATGCAAAGCGTGGCAATCACAAACGTGATGGCGTGTTGCATAGTGGCTCTCCTGGTAATGTTCGGTTCTAACCCTATCTGTTTCTGTAGGAAAAGAACTCGATATCCCAGTGAGTGGCAGCATGCGCTGGCGAGTGGTCGCCAGCGCGCCGTGAGCGTTCAGGACAAAATGCCCAAACGCTCTTTCAGCGGCTTTAAATAGCGGCGGCTGATCGGCACCGCGTGCCCGCTGCGGGTGACAATATCGGCCAGACCATTGTCGGTCAGGCGGATCTCACGTACATGGGCCAAGTTGACCAGGTACTGGCGGTGACAGCGGCGCAGCGGGGTTTTTTCTTCTAGCGTGCGCAAGGTCAGCTCGGTGACGCGCTCGGCGCCATCGGTGGTGAACACCGCCACGCCGCTGGCGCGCGAGGTGACAAATTCGACCTCCTCGAGCTTGGTGAGGTAGATGCGGTTGACGCCGTAGCAGGGGATAAAGGTCAGCGGCTCGGCGCTTAACGATTCAAACACCTGCGGTTGGCGCTGGCGCCGCAGGCGTTGCAGGGTCTTGTTCAAGCGCGCCGGGTCAGCCGGTTTGAGCAGATAATCGAACGCCTGCTCTTCAAACGCGCGCAAGGCGTATTCGTCATAGGCGGTGACAAACACGATATGCGGCATGCGCGCCGGGTCGAGCATGGACAACATTTCCAGGCCGCTGATACGCGGCATCTGAATATCGAGAAACACCACGTCGGGCGTATGGTGGTGAATCGCCGCAATCGCCTCCACCGCGTTGGCGCATTCGCCGATCACCTCAATGTCGGCCTCTTTCGCGAGCAGGCTTTTCAGTTCGGCGCGGGCAAAGGGTTCGTCGTCGACAATCAATACACGCATCATGCGCCGTGCTCCTCGTCGGTGAGTGGCAGGTGGATCGTGACCCGGGTGCGGGATTCCGGCTCGCATTCGACCCGCAGGCCGTAGTTGGCGCCATAACGCGCCTTGATGCGCCGGTCGACCAGATTCATGCCCAGACCCTGGGCCGAGGGCGGATGCGAGCTGAACAGCCCGGCATTGTCTTCGACCCACAGATCGAAACTGTCGGCACGGAAATCGGCGCCGATGCGCACATGGCCGACCTCCAGCATTTGCGCCGTGCCATGCTTCACCGCGTTTTCCACAATCGGTTGCAGCGAGAACGCCGGCAACCTGACCGGCGGCAGCGGGTCGGGCAACAGGTATTCGACCGTTAGCCGGTCGGCGAAGCGCGCCAGCTGAATCTGCAGATAAGCGTTCACATGCTCGATCTCATCGGCCAGGGTCACCACCTCGCTCGGGCGCTTTAGATTCTTGCGGAAAAAGGTCGACAGATTCTGCACCAGATGGCGCGCCAGTTCCGGGTCGGTGCGGATCACGCTCGACAGCGTGCTGAGCGCGTTGAACAGAAAATGTGGGTTGACCTGGGCATGCAGCAACTTGATTTCGGTCTGCGCCAACAGCTGTTTTTGCTGCTCGTAGCGCCCGGCCAGTACCTGGGTCGACAGTAACCGGGCAATCCCTTCGCCCAGGGTCAGGTTCATGCGCGAGAACAGCTTGCTGCGCGGCTCGTACAGCTTGATGGTGCCGAACACCGAATTTTCTTCGCCGCGCAACGGAATCACCAGCGACGAGGCCAGCGGACAATCGGGCTTGATCGAACAGCGATACGGGATTTCATGCCCGTCGGCGTATTGCACCTGATTTTCTCGGATCGCGCGCTGGGTCAGCGGCGACGTGATAGCGGTGCCGGGCAGGTGATGGTCGTCGCCGATGCCGATAAACGCCAGCAGCTTTTCACAATCGGTAATCGCCACCGCGCCCACCCCCAGCTCTTCATACAGAATCCGCGCCACCTGCATGCTGTTTTCCTGGTCGAATCCGCGGCGCAGCAAGCCATCGGCGCGCGCGGCGATCTTCAGCGCCTTGGCCGAGAACGCGCGCGAATAGGTGTCCACCAACTCGCGCCGGTCGAGCAGAATGCGCATAAACATGGCGGCACCGATGGTGTTGTTGACGAACATCGGCAGAGCAATGCTTTTGACCAGGTGCAGCGCGCTGGGAAACGGCTTGGCCACCAGCAGAATGATCGCCATTTGTACCACTTCCGCCACCAACGTCACCAGCGCCACCACCAGCGGGTCGAACAACCGTTCCAACTGCTTGCGCCGCACCATGAACACATGCACCGCGCCGCCAATCAGCCCTTCGCAGATGGTCGAGAACATACAGGCCAAGGCGGTGAAACCGCCCATCGAATAACGGTGCAAGCCGCCGGTCAGCCCGACGGCAAACCCGACCAACGGCCCGCCGAGCACCCCGCCCAGCACCGCGCCAATCGCGCGCGTATTGGCAATCGACCCCTCGACGCGCAGACCGAAATAAGTGCCCATGACGCAGAACAGCGAAAACACCAAATAACAGGCCACCTTGCGTGGCAGGCGGATGTTGACCTGCATCAGCGGCAAGAACAACGGCGTCTTGCTCAGCAGATAGGCGATCACCAGATAGACGCAGGTTTGCTGCATTAGCGACAGAATCTGGGTGAATTGACTGAAGATCATCGGCGCGGACGAGTGGGTGTGAATCACTTGATGATATCAAAACCGTATGTAATTTGATGTTTAACTATTGATATGGTGGTTAAACACACACCATCTTCACCGCCCCCACACCCGTCATCCTCTCCATGTCCTAACCCTGCCATCCTCGCTCGACTTCAAACCCGCCATCCTCGCTCGACTTCAAACCCGTCATCCTCGCCGCATCGCGGCGGGGATCCAGAGAACTTGCGGCGGCGCGAGCAAAAAGCCTGGATCTCCACGCTGCGCGTGAAGATGACGGAGGGGGGGGTGAAGATGACGATCTTTCCCAAGCCCGCCATTCAGCGAGGACGACAACCGTGGTCATAAATAAGTGAAATTTCCTAAAATCATTGACGATAAAACCACCCTATGTAAACGTACTGGTTCGCTCGGGGTGCCGGATTGATCCGGCTGAGAGATGGCCCAGCGCCATTAACCCGCTGAACCTGAACTGGGTCGTACCAGCGTAGGAAAGCGTTGTCTTCGTCGTTGGCAGGCGTAGTCACGATGCCTCTGGTCCGTCCCGTGACCTTGAAAAGGAAACGGACATGTCTGAACAACTTAGCCCCAAGCCCGCCGTCGATGCCATCTGGCAGGATATCGAGGCCGTGCGTCGTGCCTCGCCGCTGGTCCACAGCATTACCAATTTTGTCGTGATGGCGGTCAACGCCAATGCCCTGCTGGCCGTGGGCGCCGCGCCGGTGATGGCGCACGCATTGCAAGAAGTCAAAGACATGGCGGCACTGGCCGGGGCGCTGGTGCTGAATATCGGCACGCTCGAACCCGACTGGGTCGAGGCCATGTGCCAGGCCATGACCGTGGCGAGCGCCGCCGGTACACCGATTATTCTCGACCCGGTTGGCGCGGGCGCCACCGCCTATCGCAACCAGACCATCGAACGTCTGCTAGCCACCGTCTCGCCGACCGTGATCCGTGGCAATGCCTCGGAGATGATGGCCACCGCCGGCCAGGACGCGGCGGCGCGCGGGGTCGACAGCCAGGCGCATTCTGATGATGCGCTGGACGCCGCGCGCCAACTGGCGCGCGCGCATCATGGCGTAGTGTGCGTCAGTGGCGCCACCGACTATGTGATCGACGCCAACGGCCGTTGCGCCGCGCTATCCAATGGCGACCTGTGGCTGACGCGCATTACCGGCACCGGTTGCTCCGCCACCGCGCTGATTGGCGCCTTCTGCGCGGTGCAGCCCGACGCCTGGCGCGCCACGGTGTCGGCCATGAGCCTGACTGCGGTGGCGGGTGAGCTGGCCGCGCGGCGCGCGCGCGCCACCGGATTGGGCGTGGGCAGCATGCAGGCGCTGTGGCTAGACGCGCTGCAAGGCCTGAGCTATGAAGAACTGGCCGCCACTCTGCGCTGCGAGGGGTTTCCAGCATGCGCGGCGTAAACCCGGCCTCTGGCCTGTATCTGGTGGTGTCGCAAGACGATTGCCGTGGACGCGATCTGCTCGAGGTGGTGGCGCAAGCGGTGGCAGGCGGGGTGCGCTGTGTGCAATTGCGCGAAAAAAACCTGGCGACGCGCGAATTTGCCGCGCGCGCGCGCGCGCTCAAAGCCTTGCTGGCGCCGCGCCAGGTGCCGCTGATTATCAACGACCGCCTCGACATTGCCCTGGTGTGCCAGGCCGACGGCTTGCATGTCGGGCAAAAAGACCTGACCGTGGTCGACGCTCGGCGCTGGTTGCCGGCGGGCAGCTGGCTGGGCTTGTCGGTCAGTTCTGAAGTAGAGGCGCGCGCGGCGCAACAGCTCGACATCGACTATATCGGCGTCGGCCCGATCTATCCCACCCGCACCAAGGCCGACGCTAATCCGCCGCTGGGGTTGGCCGGCCTGGCGGCGGTGCGCGCTTGCTGCGCCTTGCCGATAGTGGCGATCGGCGGCATCGGCCAGAGCAATGGCCGCGCGGTGGTAGCGGCCGGCGCCGACGGCCTGGCGGTGGTTAGCGCCATCTGCGGCCAGAGTGACCCGCGCGCGGCGGCCGAGCTGCTGGCGGCGTGCTGCGCGCGGCATAATCCAGCGCTTTCTTGACCAAAGACAGCTATTGGCATGACAGAGGGGTTGCGGTGCAATGTAGTGATTCCATTACATGAAGATATCTGGTCAAATTTCCAGACCGATTTTCTGTCGTTTGTCTGGCCCGCGCCGGTGCTCGGGCAGACCCGTCTATCCGATGAGGTGCCGCGATGTTGTCAGATGAATACCTGGGATTGATGCACGCGTATTGGCGCGCAGCCAACTATCTTTCTGTCGGTCAGATCTATCTGATGGACAACGCGCTACTGGAGCAACCGCTAGAGCGTGAACATGTGAAACCCCGTCTGCTGGGCCACTGGGGCACGACACCGGGGTTGAACTTTCTTTACGCGCACCTCAACCGCGTGATCAGCGAACGCGAGCGCGAAATGATCTATATCACCGGTCCGGGTCATGGCGGCCCGGGGCTGGTGGCTAATGCCTGGCTGGAAGGCAGCTATTCCGAGTTTTATCCCGACGTATCGCAGGACGCCGAGGGCATGCGCCGCCTGTTCAAGCAGTTTTCCTTTCCCGGTGGAATACCGTCGCACGTGGCGCCGGAGACCCCGGGCTCAATGCACGAAGGCGGCGAGCTGGGTTATTCGGTGTCGCACGCCTTTGGCGCGGCGTTTGATAACCCGGATTTGGTGGTGGCCTGCGTGGTGGGCGATGGCGAGGCCGAAACCGGACCGCTGGCGACCAGCTGGCACTCAAACAAATTTCTCAACCCGGCCACCGATGGCGCGGTGTTGCCGATTCTGCATCTGAATGGTTACAAGATCGCCAATCCGACGGTGCTGTCGCGCATCTCGCACGAAGAGCTGACCCGGCTGTTTGAGGGCTATGGCTATCGTCCGATCTGGGTGGAGGTCAAGGACCCCGACGACGTGATGAGCGCGCACCGGCGCATGGCCGAGGCGCTCGACGATGCCATGGACGAGATCGAGGCGATTCAAAGCGCCGCGCGCCTGGCCTTGGCCGAAGGGCAACCGTTGCTACGCCCGCGCTGGCCGATGATCATCCTCAAGAGCCCCAAGGGCTGGACCGGGCCGAAGGAAATCGACGGCAAAAAAGTGGAAGGCTACTGGCGCAGCCACCAGGTGCCGTTTTCGGATATGACGCCGGGACACGTGGCGGCGCTGGCCACCTGGCTGGAAAGCTATCGTCCGCAAGAGCTGTTCACCGCGTCCGGCCGCTTGCGCCCCGACCTGGAAGCCCTGGCGCCTAAGGGCAACCTGCGCATGAGCTCGAACCCGCGGGTGCACGGCCAACTGTCGCGCGATCTGAAAATGCCAGATTTCCGCCACTATGCGGTCACCATCGATGGGCCGGGGCGCACGATGGCCGAAGCCACCCGAGTGATGGGTAAATTTTTGCGCGACGTGATGAAGGAAAACGAAAGCGCCAAGAATTTCCGCATTGTCGGGCCGGATGAAACCGCGTCAAACCGCTGGAACGATGTGTTCGACGCCGGCGGCAAGGTCTGGATGGGCGACTATCAGCCCGAAGACAGCGGCAACGATTGCCTGAAACCGGATGGCCGGGTGATGGAAGTGCTGTCCGAACACACCTGTCAGGGCTGGCTGGAAGGCTATCTGCTGACCGGTCGCCACGGCTTTTTCAGTTGCTACGAGGCGTTCATTCATGTGATCGACTCAATGTTCAACCAACACGCCAAGTGGCTGAAGAGCACGCGCAATATTCAATGGCGCCGTCCGCTGCCATCGCTGAATTATCTGTTGACCAGCCACGTCTGGCGGCAGGACCACAACGGCTTCAGCCATCAGGACCCGGGCTTTCTCGATCACGTGGTCAACAAAAAGGGCGAGGTGATTCGCGTCTATCTGCCGGCCGACGCCAATATGCTGCTGGCGGTGACCGACCAGTGCCTGCGCTCGCGCCATAACGTCAACGTGGTGGTGGCCGGCAAGCAGCCAGCGCTGCAATACCTGACCATAGACCAGGCGATTCAACACTGCGCCAAGGGCGCCGGGATTTGGGACTGGGCATCGAACGACGACGGCCGCGAGCCGGACGTGGTGATTGCTTGCGCCGGCGATGTGCCGACCATGGAAGCCTTGGCGGCGACCGACCTGTTGCGCTTGTCCTTTTCTGATCTAAAGATCCGTTTCGTCAACGTGGTGGATCTGATGACCTTGCAGCCGAAAGAAGAGCACCCGCACGGCATGGACGACGCCGAGTTCGATGCGCTGTTCACCACCGACAAGCCGATTGTCTTTGCCTTTCACGGCTATCCGTGGCTGATTCATCGTCTGACCTATCGTCGTCACGGGCATGACAACATGCATGTGCGCGGCTATATCGAAGAGGGCACCACCTCCACCCCGTTCGACATGGTGGTGATGAATAAGGTGGACCGCTTCACCCTGGCGATGGATGTGATCGACCGGGTGCCGGCCTTGAAAGGCATTGGCGCGCACGCGCGTCAACGTTTCGCCAACAGCCTGATCGAGCACCGGCTGTATATCAATGAGCATGGTGACGACATGTCGGAGATCCGCAACTGGTCCTGGCGCTATTGATTCACTGAGCGGCGCCGCAAGGCGCCGCGTTCCATACCTCCGTTATCCTCACCACTGCCCCTGTCGTCATCCTCGCCGCGTAGCGGCGGGGATCCATAGAACTCGCGGCATTGCCAGCAAAAAGCCTGGGTCCCCGCCATGCGGCGAGGACGACAAGCGCGTCAGTTTTTCGTGAGTATTAAGCCGCAGTTCAGATTCGTCTGATCGTTTCATCAGGATTCAAGCGGTAAATTGTGCACATGGAGTTCGCAACGCGAAACCACTAATGACACTAAATATATTTACCAAGGAGAATGACGATGAATCAATCGATGATCACTGCAGTAGTTGGCGCCTGGAACGCCTATCACGCTCAGTCGCGTCGCTACGCGCGCTAAGCTTCACCCTTCTTTAAAACGCCAAAGGCGGCCTTGATGGCCGCCTTTGGCGTTCTCCGCAGGCCTTGCGCCGCGCAGCTAAACCGCTGATTGAACTCCTCCCCTGATTCCGAAGTCATCTAGCATTGCGTCCCGCGCTCGCGCTGTCAAAACTATCCCGTGAGGAGGTCTTACCATGAAAGTGATTTGCCGTTCTGATGTGCTGACCGAAGAACAAGAAATGGACATTGGATTAGCCGGGATGGGGTGCCGCTACCCTCATCTGGAAGTCGGCATGACCTATACCGTGCTGGGCTTGTCATGTGGCACGGGCATTCCCGGCGGAACCCTGCTGGATATTCCCGGGGAGGTCATTCAGCCATCACCGCTGAGCTTATTCGAGATCGTCGATGGCCGCCCCTCGCGCCATTGGCTGGCCAGTAAAACCAGCGATTCACGCCTGGTGCTGCAACCGCAAGAGTTCTATCTGGAGGGTTTTTACCAGCGCCTGAGCGACTTGGAACCAGCGCTGGTTGAGATTTATCGCCAGGTGCGGCAAAAGCTGGAATGGGAATATATTTGAGCCCGGCGCGCCGCGTCTGTAACTTCCGAATTTTCTGACGGGTGCGCGCAATTGTTTTTTGGCTGTCGGCTGGGTATCTTTTGTCTTGCGGCGCAAGGTCGCAAAGGCGCGGGTCCGAGGTGCCACTAACACCCCGAACCCGCTGACCAAACCAACTCTAGTGAGGAGTTCGTTATGGCTGTCCAAGATAGTAATCTTTTCTTCAATTGCACTCCAAGTCAGCAGCAACGCCAACAGCAATTGTTTTGCCTGATTTCGCAGCTGTGCGTGCCGCGTTTTGCTCGTCCCGAATCCGACGTTTGCCGCCTGATCGTCGACAGCCGCCTACAGTGGGCGTTTGAACCGATTGATGGCGAGTCGTCGTGGCTCTATCTGCCCGAGGCGGCGCACGCGCAAAAACTGGCCGGCTGCCTGGTGCTGAGCGCGCGTTAATCTAAAGCGAGGCGGGGGCCGATTGGTCCCCGGTTTGGGGTTTGCGCGTGGGTGTTGCCTCACGCAAAAGTAGGTCTCCTTGAGGGTCGTCAGTCTTCAGACCTACCTTCGTCCTCGCAACTAGGCTGGACCTAATTAAGGATTAATAAACCGACATCTGAACGTGCTTGCCAGTCCGAGCCAGCATATCCACCAATGCATCAATGGTGAATTTAATCGCTTTTTTGTTGATGACGTCAGAGACCCGTGGGCGTGTTACACCAAGAATCTCTGCCGCCTCGGCCTGCTTGAGTTGCTTGGCTTCAATCCATCCCGCCAGCTCGGTCATTAGAGAGTCCTTGATAGCCAACTTTTCGGAGATGATGCGTTGTGATTCGGCCTTCAGTGCTGAAGCCTCTTCCGGTTCGAACCCCAAGTCAGCGAATACGTTGCCGCCGGCAGGGGTAATGTGCATGGATTGGGTCTCGATGCTCATTTTTTACTCCTTTCCTGGATAACGGCCTTGTAGCGAGCCGCCGTAATATCTTTATCGTGTCTGCTGGTTGAAGTCGTCTTCTTTTTGAAGCAGTGCAACACATAAACCGCTTCCGGAAACTTGGCGACGTACATCACGCGAAATCAGCCATCGTCAAGATTGATACGAATTTCTTTCGTTCCGGGACCAACTACATCGAACGGCTTCCAGTCATCAGGTTCAAGTCCTACTTGAACCTGGCAAGGTTGGCGTTGAATCTTCTATGGCGCGAACAGCATCGGAAGGCGGCTCATCGGTGCACCCGATAGCATGACTCAAAGACTTGATCCATGGTCAACAGAGACCGTGGCCACCATCAGCTAATTTGTTGATCCAGACTGACTGACCGTGCATGGTGGCTTAAATTCCAGCGCAGGCATCTTTTCTGCTATGCGGGTGATGGGGTGCGATCATCCGTGGCCGGGGGCGGCGCGGCCCCAGGTCTTGGGTTGGCACGATTGATCCCGCGCCCGGCGCAAATCGGCGTGCGGTTCATCCCGATGTCCATCAGCTTTTGCCTAGGGGCTTTAATCAGCCAACACCTGATGCGTCACCACCAAAGCCCCTGCGTGTGGCCGTGCTCCATATATCAGCGGACCTCGACGCGCACATACACCAAAGGTCTCTCTGGCTTGCCGTTGAGGCGTTCAATCGCTGCCGACACCGAACGGTTTTTCAACCAAGTGCTGATGGTTTCTCTTAACGCCCGGTTCACGTATCCAATCCGGATGCCATTGTGGACCAGACAGATGGCGTTCTGGTCGATAGGGTTGGCCGAGTCAACCTCAAAAGAGATGGGGTCTCCAAAGGGTGTTTCTTGGCTTCGGTGCGGCTTAGTGCGTTACGGTAGATGGCGAAATTGCTCAGGGTGAAAAACCCTAGGAGCGCACTGCTGTAGCGATCAATAGCAGGTGCACGGTACAGGCATGCTTTTCTTGGCAGGCGCGAGCCCGAGTCTGCAAGAAGCCGGCTAGCGCCCGGTTCTTTGCATTGAAATGCCGAGAGATCATGCTTGGCTGCCAGCCGTTCAACCTGGTATCCCGCGCTTAATATCATGCACCGCGCTTCCAGATGCGGTTCTGTCGCAACGCAGCATCCATGGCGGGGGTTGGCTTGCTGGCCGGAGCATGTAAGTCCTGATCGGAAATGACCATAACCCGTCTAGGTGTTGGGTGTTGGATGAGGAAGTCGAAGGCCGAGCGTAGCGCGCTTTGATCAATCTCATCCGCCTGCAGCAGCTGTGCCAGAGGCGCTGGTGTGTTCGGTTTCCCGCAAGTCTTCATCTCAAAACAATATATCGTTTCCATTTTTAAAAATTTATGACAATTGCAATCGCCACATAAAATGATCTGGCCTGATTTTACGGAGCCAGCCTTATGTCGATTTCTCTCCCGCCGGTCGCGGACAGCGCCGAGCCATATCTTGATGCCGCGCAGCGCCAAGCCCGGCCGCCTGACAACGCTTGCCCGGCGGCTTGCGCCTGGTCTATACCTTCAGTCATACCCGTGTTTGGCGTTTGCTGGTTGGGCCGGCGCTGAATGACGCTGGCTGGCGAAGGAGCCTGTCGGGCTTTGGCGCCCACAGCGGCAAAAGCGTCTGTGGTTTCTCAACCTGAATGTCCATCTGGTGCATCATGATTTGCCGGGGTTACCATGGTACGGCTTGCGTAGCGCCTACCTGGCGCGCCGTGGTGATTATTTGCGGCGCAGTCATGACAATCGAATCTGGTTTTCCGCCACGGTTGTGGCGTCATCTGTTTCAGCCGGTGATCCGTCCGGTTCATCCGTCAAGCGCGGATGCCGCGCCGCTGGCCAAGGAGCTCTCATGATGGGTCCGTTCTCTCGCCGCAGCCTGTTGGGCTGCCTCGCCGCTGTGTTGCTGGCTAGTCCGGCGTTCGCCGCCACCAGTATTACCGTCGGTTCCAAAATCGATACCGAAGGGTCGTTGCTGGGCAATTTGATTTTGCAGACCCTGCGGGCGCACGGTGTCGCCACGGTGAATAAGCTGCAGATCGGTAATACCAAGGTGGTGCGCGAAGCCTTGCTGAGCGGCCAGATCGACATTTATCCGGAATACACCGGTAATGGCGCGTTCTTTTTTAGCGACGAGAAAAATCCCATCTGGAAAAGCCCGCAAGGGGGGTATGCCCGGGTGAAGCAGCTGGATTGGAGCAAGAACCAGGTGGTGTGGCTCGACCCGGCGCCGGCGAATAACACTTGGGCGATTGCCGTGCGCCAGGACGTGGCGACGGCGCATCATTTAAAAACGCTGAGCGATCTGGGGCAGTGGATCAAGCAGGGCGGCAACTTCAAGCTGGCGGCCTCGGCCGAATTTATCGAGCGGCCGGATGCCTTGCCGGCGTTTGAACAGGCCTATGGCTTTACTCTGAAACAAGATCAGTTGCTGGCTCTGGCCGGTGGTGACACGGCGCTAACGATCAAGACCGCGGCTGAAAACACTTCGGGGGTGAATGCCGCCATGGCCTATGGCACCGATGGTCCGGTGGCCGCGCTCGGCTTGGTGACGCTGGATGATGTGCGCCGGGTGCAGCCGATTTACGCCCCGACCCCGATCATTCGCGGCGCGGCCTTGGCGCGCGAGCCCAAGATCGCCGCCTGGTTGCGTCCGGTGTTTCAGTCGTTGACCGGGCCGACCCTGCAAAAGCTGAATGCCCGTATCGCGATTGATGGTCAGGATGCCGCCCAGGTGGCCGCCGACTATCTCAAGCGCGGCGGCTTTGTGCATTGAGTCGATGAGAGCCATTAATCCGCCCCAAGCGCTGTTGGTTGTCAGCAGCGCGCTAGCCGCGCTGCTGTTGCCGTTTGTCACCCTGGCGCCTAATCGTTTGTTGAGCGGCCATGGCCAGCCATTGTGGGCCTTGTTGCATGGCGCGGCCTGGCTGGTGTTGCTGCCCTGGCCGCTCTTGGTGTGGTCGCTGTTCGGCGCGCGGCGCGCGCTGGGTTGGCTCGGGCCGCTGGCCAGCGCCCTGTGGCTCAGTCTGCTGCCGTGGTTGGCTGGTGGGTTGGCCTCCACCCTGGTGACCGATCCGGATAGTCTGGCGCGGGTGTCGCCCGGGGCGGGTTTTTGCTTGTCCTGGGGGCTGACCGGTTTGTTGCTGCATGAGCAACTGCGCGCGCTGCTGCCGGCTTATGGCTTACGCGCGCTGCTGTTTGGCGCGGCGTTGCTGCCCCCGGTGTGGATGCTGCAACACGGCACGCTTGACGGTTTGTCGTTGTTGAAGGAATACACCAATCACCGTCAGGCGTTTGATCTGGCCGGTTGGCAGCATCTGCGGCTGGTGTTGTATTCGGTGCTGCCCGCCAGTGTGCTCGGCGCCTTGCTCGGGGTGGCGGCGCATCGCCGGCGCGCGCTGCGCACGCCGTTGTTCGCGGTGCTGAATATTATCCAGACCATTCCGTCGATTGCGCTGTTCGGTTTGTTGATTGGTCCGCTGGCGCTGCTTGGCGCTTATTTTCCGGCGTCGGGGATTGCCGGCATCGGCCTGGCGCCGGCCTTGCTGGCGCTGACCTTGTATTCTTTGCTGCCGATGGCGCGTGGCACTCAGGCGGGTTTGGAACAGGTGCCCAGCGGGGTGATCGACGCCGCGCGCGGCATGGGGTTGACCGCGCGTCAGATCTTTTGGCGGGTCGAACTGCCGCTGGCGCTGCCGGTGTTTTTGACCGGGCTGCGCATTACCACGGTGCAGGCGGTCGGGCTGGCCGAGGTGGCGGCGCTGATCGGGGCCGGCGGTTTTGGCGCGCTGATGTTTCAGGGGCTGTTGGGCAGCGCGCTGGATCTGGTGCTGCTCGGGGTGCTGCCGGTGGTGGCGTTGGCCATTGCCGTGGATGCGTTGTTTAAACTGTTGATCGCCGGATTGTCTCGCCATGATTGAAATTTCTCAGGTCAACAAGCGCTTTGGCGCCACCGCCGCGGTGGACGATTTATCGCTGCATATTGAAGCCGGCGCGCTGACGGTGCTGATTGGCACCTCGGGTTCGGGCAAGTCGACTCTGCTGCGCATGATCAACCGGCTGATCGAGCCGGACAGTGGCCAGATCAGCCTGGCGGGCGAAGATATCCGCCGCTTCAAAAGCGAAGATCTGCGCCGGCGCATGGGGTATGCGATTCAGTCGACCGGGCTGTTTCCACACTGGACGGTGGAGCAGAACATTGCCACGGTGCCGCAGCTGTTGAAATGGCCGCGCGCGCGCATCCGCGATCGGGTGACCGAGCTGATGACCCTGCTGCATCTTGATCCCGAGCTGTTTCGCCAGCGCTACCCGCATCAATTGTCCGGCGGGCAGCAACAGCGCGTTGGGGTGGCGCGGGCGCTGGCCGCCGATCCGGATGTGTTGTTGATGGACGAGCCGTTCGGCGCGCTCGACCCGGTGACGCGCGGCGCGCTGCAAGACGAATTGGCGCGAATTCAGGCGCTGTCGGGCAAGACCATTGTGCTGGTGACCCATGACATCGAGGAGGCCTTGCGCCTGGGAACCCAACTGGTGTTGATGAATCGCGGCCGGGTGGTGCAGCAAGGCCGGCCCTGGGAGTTATTGAGTCAACCGGCGGACGATTTTGTGCGTGGCTTTATCGGCCACAGCGACCGTGGCTTGCGTCTGTTGGCGCTAGACCGGGTGGCGACGCGCGCGCGCCCGGGCGAACGCGCCGATGGGGCGCCGATTGCCAGCACGCTGTCGTTGCGCGAGGCCTTATCGGCGTTTGTTGAACGCAAGGTGGATCGGCTGGCGGTGGTGGATGAACATGGCGCGCCGGCTGGCACGCTGCATTTCAGCGATTTGCTCGAGGTGCAGGCATGAGATCCTGGCCCTGGTTTCTGCTGCTGAGCCTGGCCGCGATGCTGCTTTTGGTGTTCGGCTTGCCGCATAGCGCGCCGTTGTTTTCTCTGTGGTTTCCGCAACTTGATCGCCCGGTGTACCGCCAGGATGATTTTTCCAGCCTGCTGTTGGCGCACATCGAGATGGTCGGGGTATCCAGCCTGATCGCGGTGCTGCTCGGTACCGGGCTGGGAATCGGGGCAACCCGAGCCGCCGGTCGCGCGTTTCGTCCCATGCTCGAAACCATTCTCGCCATCAGCCAATCGCTGCCGCCGGTGGCGGTGCTGGCGGTGGCCACGCCCTTGCTCGGCTTCGGCGCCACGCCGGCGTTGATCGCCCTGGTGCTGTATGGTTTGCTGCCGGTGGCGCAGGGCACCTTGGCCGGGCTGGAGTCGGTCGAGCCCGATACGCTGGAAATCGCGCGCGGCCTGGGCATGACATCGCTGCAAGTGCTGTGGCGGGTGGAGTTGCCGTTGGCGGCGCCGGTGATTCTGGCCGGGGTGCGCACCTCGGTCACGATCAATATCGGCACCGCCGCGATTGCCTCTACCGTCGGCGCTAAAACCCTGGGGCTGCCGATCATTATTGGGCTCAGTGGCTATAACACCGCCTATGTGATTCAGGGCGCGTTGTTGGTGGCCTTGCTGGCGATCTGCGCCGATCAGGGGTTTGAACTGCTGGAACGGCGCGCTGGCCGCTGGCGTTGGCGCGCGGCCGGTGAGCCATCCGCCATGGCGCCGGCGCTGGGCCTCTAAATGCGTCCCGCGCTGTGGCGCACCGCCGCGCCACGCGCCCATTGCTCCGCGGTTGGGCGGGCTGTAACTCGCAGCAACCTAATACGGTCATTCTTGCCAACTTCTCCAGTCGTCCTTGTGCAATTCCCATGCCTCGTCCTTGTGCAATTCCCACGCCGTCATCCTCGCCGCATCGCGGCGGGGATCCAGCGGACTTGCGGCATCGCCAGAGAAAAGCCTGGATCTCCACGCTGCGCGTGAAGATGACGACTGAGGCTGCGTGAAGATGACGGCTGTGAGTGCAACAAGCGCTGCGGCTAGTCAGTGATTGGCCTGCTGAATCGGCAGGCGCAAGGTCAGGCGGGTGCCCGCCGGGCTGGATTCCCAGCGGATTTCCGCATTGATCGCCGTGGCGCGGCGAATCTGGTTGCCCAGCCCTTTGCCGGGGTTGTCGACCCCTTGTTTGACGGCAAAGCCCTGGCCGTTGTCGCTGACCGTGACCCGCACATGCTCGGTGTCCACCTCGGTGGCGACGTGAATTTCCGTGGCCTGGGTGTGTTTGATGATGTTGGTGAACGCCTCTTGCAGGATGCGCAAGATATGCAGGGCGTTGCTCGGATTGATCCAGTCCAGCTGTGGCACGTCGCCGATGTCCCAATGCAGGCGGATGCCGGCGTTTTCCAGCCGTGGCGCCAGGCGAAAGCGCAGTGTGGCCAGCAACAGCAGCAAATCCGCCTGCACCGGTTCCATCGAGTCGATGGTCAGTTTCAGATCATCAATGCAGCTGCGCAGGACTTCGGCCAGCATGCTGTGGTCGATCCGTCCTCTTTCAACCGCCAGCAGCGCCATCACCAGTGACGAGCCCATGCCATCGTGCATGTCTTGGATCAGGCGCTGGCGCTCGACGCTGATCATTTGCCGCTGTTCAATCTCGCGCAATTGCAGGTAGCTTTGTTGCAGTTCGTCTTCGCGTTGCCGCAGCCGGCTTTGCAGGCTAGCGTTGAGTTGGCGCACGTTTTCATTGGCGGCGAGGTAGCGGTGGAAAATGATGTAGATAAAGATCAGAAACGCGCCAGTGTTGCTGTATGGACCAAGATAAATGCTTTCGATATCCAGATAGTTGTTTTGCAGCAGCCAGTCGTAGCCGCCCAGCAGCATGCCGACCAGCGCCCAGACGCTGAGCAATAAGCCATCGTTGGAATCTACCCGGCGCGATTGGTAGAGCCCGAAGCCGCCAATCGCCGATCCCATGCCAATCAACACTACATAGATCAGCGGCGCGAGCCCGTAGGCATTGAGTTGGGTCGAAAACCCAGGCAGGGTGGCGATGCCGATCGCCAGCGTCATGCCGCTGATGACGCGATTCAACCCGGGCAGCGGACGGCGGTGCAGGTAATTCAGAAACAGATGCATGATCAGCATCATCCAGCACAGCGAGTTGATGGTCAGCCAGCTGAACCAGGCGTCGGAGATCGGCAGCGGGTTGTCGCCGACGTGGTAGTGCAGGGTGCGCACAAACGCCGCCACCGAGAGATAGAAGAACAGCAGATATTCCCTCTCGCTGTATCGCCGGCACCAGACCAAAAACGAGAACAGTCCCAGCGCCAAAAACGCCGCGCTGCTGGTATAGGGCAGCTGCACTTGCAACAGGTCGCGCCAATGATAGCGCCAGCTCAAGTTATCGTTGTCTCCCAGCCAGACCGACGAAATGCCGCCGCCGGAGTCGCGTGGGCGCTCAATGCGCAGCAGCAGGGTGCGTGGCGCGACGGCATGGGCGCTTTGGTCGAGTGCGATCCACAGCGGAATGTTCCAGCCGTTCCATTGCACACTGGCGTGCGACTGATACAGCAGGCGCTGGTCGCCATACACCGCCAACTGACCATCGGTTTTCCAGCGCGGGATATACAGGTAGCGCGCTGAGTTGGCGGCCGGTAGTGGCGGCACCTGGATCCGGTACCAGGTCACCACGGTCGGCGGGCCTGTGCCGTTGTGGCTCTGGGCAAACGGAATCAGGTCGCGGGTGAGCGCGTGCGGCAGGGTGACGCTTTGCCAGGTACCGCGAAGCGTGGCTTGATCGATGCGATAGGGCGGTGGCGTATAGCCCTGGCCGGGGATAGTCAGCATTTGCGCCGTGGTCAGGCGTAGCGGTGCCCCCGCCCACGCGCTGGCGTGCCAGAAAATGCAACACAGCAGGGTGAGAAGCAGCAGGCGCGGGTGGGCGCGTTTACGCATCCAGTAAACCCAGCTTGCGCGCTTCGTAAATCGCTTCGGTTTTGGAGCGCACTTCGAGCTTTTTATACACCCGGCGCACAAAGGTCAGAATGGTGTGGCGCGATACCGCCATCAATCCGGCGATTTCATCCGAGGTAAAGCCCTTGGTGATGTATTCCAGTACTTCTTGTTCGCGCGGCGACAACGTCACTGGTGATTTTTCAAGGGCGGCGGGCGCGGGCGCCGTGTGTGGTTTGTCTTGCGCGCGAAAGCGCATCAGGATCTGCCGCGCGATCAGCGGGCTGATCGGGCTGCCGCCCTGATACAGGCTGCGAATTTCCGCCACGATGCTGGGCGCCGCGCTGTCCTTGAGCAAATAGCCGGCGGCGCCCGCCTCCAGCGATTGCATCACATGGTTTTCATCCCCCAGGGCGGTGCTGACCATCACGCCGCAGTTCGGCCACTGTATTTGCGCCGCGCGGATGATATCGATGCCCGAGCCGTCCGGCAGCCCCAAATCCACCAGCAGCACATCCGCCGGCGCGTGTTCGAGCGCGCGCAGGCCCTCGGCGCGCGTGCTGGCCACCGCGACCAGCAGCATGTCGGGCGCGGCTTGTATGGTTTCGCGCAGCGCGAGCTGGAAATCGGCATCGTCTTCAACCAGGGCCACGCGAATCGGGCCGCTGTTGGTTTGTTTATGCATGCGGTGCCTGGGTTGGGTGATTACTCATTGTGCTACATCAAAGCCTATTTTCCGTTTGTCATGTCCCTAGTTGTGGGGACATACAGCCTGACAGGCGATGCTTACCATGGATATGCACCATGCGCTGCGTAATGCTGGACGGTTCATCATACCGACCCATTGCCGCAGAAGTATGACGTATTTATCAATTATCTGGACTGCATATCGATGGCGAATCCATTGTTCCGCGAATCCGCGCTGCAAAATCTGTCCTCCCCCGAACAGCTCGACCAACTGATCAAGATCACGCCGCCACGCGCCTGGCTGGTGTTGACCACGCTGGGGTTTGTGCTGTGCGCGGGGGTGTTGTGGAGTGTGCTCGGTTCATTGCCCAGCACGCTCGCCGGGCAGGGCATCATTATTCGCGAAGGTGGAACCTACAATATTGTCGCTTCAGGCAATGGGGTGCTGACCGACTTCGCTCGCTTTAAACCCGGCCAGTTGGTGCGCAAGGGACAGGTGCTGGCCCATATCAGCCAACCGCTACTGGAACTGCAGCGCGATGGCGCGCGCGCCGAGGTGCGGCGTCTGGCGCTGGCGCTGGCGCCGACCACGCGCGCTAGCGATGCTTTGCTGAGCGCCCGTGCGCGCTTGGCTGAATTATCCGCCCAGTTGGACCTTGCCGGATCCGTGGTCAGTACGCATAACGGCGTAGTGGTCGAATTACTGGCGAGCGAGGGCGATGTGGTGGCAATCAATCAGCCGGTCTTGTCGGTGGAGCAGCCGGTGCGCGCGCTCCTGGCCATGATTTACCTCCCGCCGCAAAGCCAGGCCGAGCGCATCCGGCCCGGCATGACGGTGCAGCTTTCGCCTTCCACCGCCCCCAAAGAACGCTATGGCTATTTGTTGGGCAAGGTGATCTCGGTGTCCAAGTACCCGTCTACCGAGCAGGGCATGATGAATGTGTTTAACAACCAGGGGCTGGTGCGCGACTTGAGTCGCCAGGGGGCGCCAATTGCCGTGCAGGTCGCGTTGCTTGCGGATAAGAACACCCAGAGCGGCTATCGCTGGTCTTCCGGCGCCGCCAGCGAGTTGCCGCTTGCCAGTGGCACGCTGACCGGAGCTTCTTTTACCCTTGAGGTGCAAAGACCGATCAGTCTGATGATTCCCCTATTCAGACAAACGGCGGGCCTGTGATGCGCGCGCTGGCGGGTCAACGCGTGCGCACCCCGACCGTACTGCAAATGGAGGCGGTGGAATGTGGCGCCGCCGCCTTGGGGATTGTGCTGGCGTTTCATGGCCAGCGCACTTCGCTGGAAGTGTTGCGTGCCGCCTGCGGTATTTCGCGCGACGGCAGCAAAGCCAGCAACGTGGTTAAGGCGGCGCGTACCTTCGGGCTGGCTGCCAGCGGCAAGCGGCTGGAAATCGAGAGTCTGAAACAACAAGTGTTTCCGGTAATCATCTTCTGGAACTTCAATCACTTTTTAGTGGTGGAAGGTTTCGGCAAGGACTGCGTCTATCTGAATGACCCCGCCGCGGGCCCACGCAAGGTGAGTGGGCGTGAGTTTGAAACCGCCTATACCGGCGTCACGCTGCTATTTGAACCCCATGCCGATTTTGTTCGCGATGGCAAAGCGCCTTCCTTGCTGAAAGAGCTTATCGGTCGGTTGGCCAGTGTTAAAAGCGCCTTTGGCTTTGTGTTTCTCGCCAGTCTGATGCTGGTGATTCCGGGCTTGCTGATTCCGCTGTTTTCGCAGGTGTTTGTCGATGATTATTTGATCGGGCGCTTAGACGGCTGGATCAAGCCATTGTTGTTGGGCATGGCGCTCACCGCGCTGATTCGCGGCATGCTGACCTGGTTGCAGCAAAAATATCTGTTGCGCCTGGAGATGCGTCTATCGATGGTCAGTTCCGCGGCCTTCTTCTGGCACGTGCTGCGCCTGCCGGTCGCTTTCTTTGCGCAACGTTACGCCGGCGATATCAGCCAGCGGGTTGAGTCCAATAACCGCATCGCCCAGTTGTTGTCGGGCGAGTTGGCGACCAACGCGGTCAATCTGATCACCCTGGTGTTCTATCTGGCGGTGATGTTGACCTACAGCTGGCAGTTGACGCTGGTGGGGGTGGTGCTGACCGCGCTCAATCTGGTGGCCCTTAAGCGCCTGATGCGATTGCGCACCGACGGCAATCTGCTGCTACTGCAAGATCGCGGCAAGCTGATGGCGACGGTGATCGGCGGGATTCAAACCATTGAAACCATTAAGGCCACCGGCGCGGAACATGATTTTTTCAGCCGCTGGTCGGGCTTCAAAGCCAAGGTGAATAACACCGAGCAGCGGCTGGAGTTCTATACCCGCTTGCTATCGGCGCTGCCGGGCTTGCTCAACGCGCTGATTACCGTGGCGATTCTCGGTCTGGGCGGCGCGCAGGTGATCAGCGGTGTGATGACGGTCGGTATGTTGGTGGCGTTTCAAAGTCTGATGACCAGCTTTACCACGCCGGTGGGCAATCTGATGGGGCTGGCCGGCAAATACCAGGAAGCCCAGGGCGATATGGCGCGCCTGGATGACGTGCTGCGTTATCCGCTGGACCCGAGCTTTACCCCTTCCATGGCGGCGCGGGCGGACATGGCATCGCCAACCGGCAAGCTGAACGGTCATTTGCAACTGCGCAATCTATGTTTTGGCTACAGCAGTCTGGAACCCGCCCTGATTGAAAACTTCAACCTGACGCTGGAGCCCGGCAAGCGGGTGGCGCTGGTCGGCGCTTCCGGCAGTGGTAAATCCACGGTGGCGCGTCTGGTGATGGGCTTGCATCAACCCTGGTCCGGCGAAGTGTTGCTGGATGGTCAGCCGCGCAGCCAGATCGACCGCGCGCTGTTGGCCGGGTCGCTGGCCGGGGTGGCGCAGGAGCCCTATCTGTTTGAGGGCACGGTGCGCGACAACCTGACGTTATGGGACAGCACACTGCCGCAGGCCGCGATGTTGCAGGCCACGCATGACGCGCGGATTCATGACGCAATTGCCGGTCGGCCGGAAGGCTATGACAGCAAAGTCGGCGAGGAGGGCGCGGGGTTCAGCGGCGGGCAAATGCAGCGGCTGGAGATTGCGCGCGCATTGGCCGGCAACCCACGGATTCTGGTGCTCGACGAAGCCACCTCGGCACTGGATCCGATCACTGAAATGCAGATCGACGGCAACATCCGCGCGCGCGGTTGCGCCTGCCTGATTGTGGCGCACCGGTTGTCGACCGTGCGCGATGCCGACGAGATTATCGTGATGGCGCAAGGACAGATTGTCGAGCGCGGTACCCATGACCAATTGCTGGCCCTCAATGGCGCTTATCGCCAACTGATCAAGGCGGACTGAAATGACCCTGCCGTCGGTTTACCCCTCTATTCCCGCCACACCGGTGGCGCGCGCGCTGATCGACACCGATCATGCCGACGCCGCGCACAGCGCCAGCGCGCAAACCCTGGAACTAGATCGCGCCGCGCTGCAACTGCGTCGCGCGAGCGATCAGCGCAACTTCAGTCAGTCGCTCAACGCGCTGGCGGTGGTGCTGGATGAAGAACCCGCCCATGGCGCGCCCGATAGCGTTGCCGGCAGCGTGCTATCCGATGCGCTGGGACTGGTGCTGCGGGCGGGCGGAGTGGATCCGGTGTTTGAGCGCACCGACCCTGAGCTCGATGCCTTTGATACCTTGCGTCAATTGGCGCGGCAGGCCGGCGTCAGCATGCGTCGCGTGAAACTTGAAGGTCGCCACTGGTGGCGTGAAGACGCGGGACCCGTGCTGGCTACACTTAAAGACAGCGGCCGTCCAGTGGCGCTACTGCCGTTGGCTGGTGGCAGTGGTTACCTGCTCAAAGATCCGACCGCCGTGTCCGCTTTACCCGTGACGGTTGATCCGGCGGTGGCGACACAGTTGGCGGATGACGGTTATATGTTCTTCCGCAAGTTTCCGGCGCATGCCATTGGTTTGGGGGATTTGCTGCGCTTTGGCCTGGTCGGCACGCGGCGCGATACCGTCACCATGGTGATCTGCGGCATGCTGGCCGGGCTGCTGGCGCTGTTTGTTCCCTTTGCCAGCGGCGTGCTGGTGGACGAGGTGATTCCCCATGCGCAACGTGGCGAGTTGCTGCAACTGACTGTGCTGCTCGCCGCCGCCGCGCTCGGGGTCGCCGCCTTTCAGTTGGCGCGCTCGCTGGCCTTGCTGCGCCTCGAGGGACGTTTGGCGAATATGACCGAGGCGGCGGTGATCGACCGCCTGCTGAATCTACCCGCGACGTTTTTCCAGAAATATTCCGCCGGCGATCTGGCGCAGCGCGCCTTCTGCATTAACAGCATCCTGGCGCAGTTGAGCGCTACTACCCAGGCGGTGTTGCTCAACTGGTTGTTTGGCCTATTCAGTTTCTTTTACATGTTCATACTGAGCTGGCGCTTGGGATTGGTGGCCAGCGGCCTGGTGGCGCTGATTCTGGCGGTGACGGTCGGGGTCAATCTGTTGCGTCTGCGCATGGAGCGCCAGATGTATGCGCTGCAGGGCGCGATCTCTAGCCGGGTGCTGCAACTGTTCAACGGGATTCACAAGTTGCGCAGCGCCGCCGCCGAAGACCGCGCGTTTGTGCTGTGGGCGCGCACTTTTAGCCAGCAAAAGCAGTTGGGTTTGCGGGTACGCGGCTGGGGCAATGTACTGGAAGTGTTCAACGCTTCGTTTATTCTGCTGGCCTCGGCCATCTTGTACGCCGCGATCTCGGTGATGCAGCCGGATATCAGCACCGGCGTGTTTGTGGTGTTCAATACCGCGTTTATCCAGTTTCTGATCGCCACGCTGGCTCTGACCGGCGCGCTGACCGAATCGCTGAGCATTATTCCGCTGTATGAACGCGCCAAACCGATTCTGACCACCTTGCCCGAACAACGCCAGGCGCAGACCCATGCCACGCCCTTGCAAGGGGAAGTGGTGATCAACCGCGCCAGTTTCAGTTACACCACCGACGGTCCGCTGATTCTCGACGACGTGTCGATTCATGTGCGCCCGGGTGAGTTCGTCGCGCTGGTCGGGCCCTCGGGGTCCGGAAAGTCCACACTTTTCCGCGTATTGCTCGGGTTTGAAACCCTGCAATCGGGCGCGGTGTATTACGACAACCAGGATCTGGCGGGGCTGGACGCGGGTTCGGTGCGACGTCAGCTGGGGGTGGTGCTGCAAAACGGCAAGCTGATGCCGGGCGATATTCTTACCAATATCGTCGGCTCGTCGGCGCGCACCCTGGATGAAGCCTGGGAAGCTGCGCGCATGGCGGGTCTGGCCGCGGACATCGAGGCGATGCCGATGGGGATGTACACCGTGGTGGCTGAGGGCGCCAACACGATTTCCGGTGGGCAGCGCCAGCGGCTGATGATCGCCCGCGCCTTGGTCCATCGTCCGGCGGTGCTGCTGTTCGACGAGGCCACCAGCGCGCTGGATAACGCGACTCAGGCCATCGTGGCGCACAGCGTGCGCCAACTGGCCGCCACGCGGATTGTGATTGCCCACCGGCTGTCGACCATCATCGATGCCGATCGTATTTTCGTGATTGATGGCGGAAAAGTGGTGGAGAGCGGCCATTACCGCGAATTGATCGCTCAGGGCGGGCACTTTGCCGCGCTGGCGCAAAGGCAGCAGATATGAACCAGCCACTGGCCGTTCATGTTGACGCGCTGTCGGACGAGGTGTTGATTGCCGCCGTACTGGGGGGCGACACCGAGCGCTTTGCGCTGTTGGTGGTGCGTCATCAGGCGCGGGTGATGCGCTTCATTCTTAAGTATGAATACAACACGCACGATGCCCAGGACTTGGCGCAAGAAACCTTTCTGCAAGCGTTTCGCGGTCTGTCGAGCTTTCAGGCCCAGGCGCGGTTTTCGACCTGGATCACCGGCATTGCCTTCAACCTGCTGAAAAACCATATCAGTCGCAGCCCGACCAAGCGCTACGTGCACCTCGATATTGATGAGCCGGGCGCAAGCGAGAGCGGTGTCGCCTGCGACAATCCCGCCCGGACTTATGAGCGCAACCAGTTGCTGCTGGCGATGGAGCGGGCCATTGCAGCGCTGACACCTCACCTGCGCGATGCCCTGCTATTGGTGGCCAGCGAGGGGATGAGCTACGAAGAGGCCGCGGCCCGGCTGAAGTTGCCAATGGGCACGCTCAAAAGCCGACTGTGCCGGGCGCGCGTGCAACTGGCCGGCGCCCTGGGCGCATTCCGGGGGGATTGATGATGGATGGGCAAGTGAGTGTGACGCGCGATGGTTTGGCGCTACGGCCCGCAGACAGGGAAGTGTATGGCGTTTGATGAAACTGAAGTGGGTGATGTGTGCCAGCAGATGCTGCTGTCCATGAGCTGCGCTCTGGACGGCAGGCTGAACGCGCAGGAGCAGTCAGGCTTGTCCGACCATTTAGCGCAGTGCGCCACATGCCGCAAACACTCTCTGGAGTTGGGGGCTGTGGATCTGCTGTTGAGCGCCGTTGATCACCCGGCAGTGGGGCCGTTGGCGCCCGACCTGAATTTTGTGCGCCGGGTGATGACGCAGGTGCGTTTGGATGCGGCTCTGCCAGGCGGGGGGCGCGAATTCGCGCGGCGCGCGGCCAACGATGACCTAAGTGACACACAACTGGACGCGATGGTTGGTGGAACCGGTTCCAAGGATGCAGCCTTGCGTACCCTGATCGATGAGCTGCATCACTTGTTTAAGTCATTGGACTAAATAATTGAAACAAATATCGCACGCTGGTTACTTAATTAATCGAGAAGCAGTGCGCGCATGACCATTTTTAAATCAGTTATTTACCGAAGGTGAACTGAAAATAAATGATAAATAAATGAAACAAGTTTTTATTTTTAGTTACTTAACATTTGAAACGTATTCACTTCCTCGCGACTCGGGTGAACAACGGTAGTAGTAAAGAGCGCTTTGACAATAAAAGGATTGACCATGAGCCAAGCAGAACAAAGCAAGCAATTTCAGCAGATCATTTCAAAATGCTGGTCGGATGATAGCTTCAAGCAACAGTTACTGGCGGATCCCGCCGCCGCGCTCAAAGCAGCGGGTGTTAGTGTTCCCGCTGGTGTATCCGTCAAGGCGCTAGAAAATACGGACAAGCTGTTGCATCTACTCATCCCCGCTAAACCAACCGACTTGTCGGATGCCGACTTGGACAAGGTGGCTGGCGGTTATTATATCGGTATCGGTTTTTAGTCTTCTTGTTGGGTTAGATTCTAATAGAAGTTGTTGGCTGGATTTTGTTTGCCCGCCATGTCCTTCTGCCAACAGAACCGCCAGGTCTAGAGATCGCCCGCATGGGCTTTCTTTGGGCCGGCTCGCGGTATTTCGGTATTCTTCTGAAGAAATCATCCATATGCGTTTCAAACTATCCGCGCCAAAGCCGGGTGGCTTGGCGCCACACTGGGCTGGAGCAGAGTTTCAATATCCGCTTTTAAAATGGTGACAGCGGTCGCGCTATCGCCTTTTTCGAGATAATCCACTAATGCCAGGTGTAAATCCATCGTGGCTGAATGCTTTTTCTGGACAAAAAATATGGTTTGGATATTCAGAGCATCTTCAAGCAATTTATAAGCGTAGTGGTTGCCATAAATGGAGAAAAGCTTGAGGTGGAACTGGCAATTGAAATGCCAATGGGCGGTGAAGTCATTATCTGGGCAGTTGTTATATTCTTCGCACATGGATCTCAGTTCTTTGATCCATGATGCATCGATATAGGAAAAATAACTGGCCAAAAAAGACGATTCGAGCGTAGCGCGGAATTTAACTATTTCGGATAGTAACTGCCTACCAGGCTGAAGAATTCTATATCCCTTGCGCGGAACACTGGACAAAATATGGGTGCCGGTGAGCTGTGTCAGTGCCTCGCGAATTGGCGCGCGGCTCACATTGTATCTTTCCATCAAAAACTTCTCTGTCAACAAGGTATCCGCGGAATATAACCCATTG
>Ga0302153_10000102_pt1 | contig 44739 bp, 37 predicted proteins | sample I_Bog_N2_2_FD_192429 | JGI IMG/M metagenome (GOLD analysis project Ga0302153, IMG submission 192429) | Peat permafrost microbial communities from Stordalen Mire near Abisko, Sweden - I_Bog_N2_2 | ecosystem: Environmental > Terrestrial > Soil > Wetlands > Peat | place: Sweden: Abisko, Stordalen... | reverse complement strand
TGGCGAAGGTCACCATGAAGCCCAGGGTCCAGAGAACCTGGCTGGTCATGCGCAGACGGCCACGGTAGATGGTGAACAGCCAGTTGAATAGCTTCACCCCCGTCGGGATCGAAATCAGCATCGTCGCCAGGCCGAAGAAGGCGTTGACGTTGGCACCCGACCCCATGGTGAAGAAGTGGTGCAGCCAAACCATGAAGCCCAGCACCGAGATCGCGCCACTGGCGTAGATCATCGAGTGGTGGCCGAACAGTCGCTTGCCGGAGAAGGTCGAGATGACTTCGGAGAAGACCCCGAACGCCGGCAGAATCAGGATGTACACCTCGGGGTGACCCCAGGCCCAGAACAGGTTGACGTACATCATCGGATTTCCACCCAGTTCATTGGTGAAAATGTGGAAATCCATGTAACGGTCAAGCGTCAGCAAAGCCAGTGTAGCGGTGAGGATCGGGAACGAAGCAACGATCAGCACGTTGGCCCAGGTGCAGGTCCAGGTGAAGATCGGCATGTCCATCAGCTTCATGCCAGGGGTACGCATTTTCAACACGGTGGCCAGGAAGTTCACCCCGGTCAGCGTTGTACCCAGCCCTGATAGCTGTAGCGCCCAGATGTAGTAATCCACCCCCACGCCCGGACTGTATTGCAAGCCCGACAGCGGCGGATAGGCAACCCAACCGGTCTTGGCGAATTCGCCGACACCCAGGGAAACGTTGATCAGCACTACGCCGGAAACCAGCAGCCAGAAGCTCAGGGAGTTCAGGAACGGGTAGGCCACGTCACGCGCACCGATCTGCAGCGGCACGACGATGTTCATCAGGCCGGTGAAGAAAGGCATCGCCATGAAGATGATCATGATCACACCGTGGGCGGTGAAGATCTGGTCATAGTGGTGAGGCGGCAGGTAGCCAGGGGAACCCTCGGTGGCCATGGCCAGTTGGGTCCGCATCATGATGGCGTCGGAGAAACCGCGCAGCAGCATGACCATGGCGACGACTATGTACATGACACCGATTTTCTTGTGGTCAACCGAAGTCAGCCACTCGGTCCACAGGTAGGTCCACTTCTTGAAGTAGGTGATCGCCGCGAACAAAGCCAGACCGCCGAGCGCGATCATGGCAATGGTCACCATGACAATCGGCTCGTGGAACGGGACCGCTTCCCAACTTAATTTACCAAACATCGTTTACTCCTCTGCCCCGGCAGCTGAATGCGAACTCATGTCCATTCCTTCCGATGCGGCCACTTCTTTCTTCTCGTGCTCGACCGGCTTGCCTGCTTTCATCCCTTCGTACTTGTCGACGATGTTCTGGAACAGGTTCGGCGTAACGGTGGAATAAAGCGCGACCGGATTGTCCTGGCTTGGCTTGGCAAGGTCCGCGTATTCAGCTTGTTCAAGCTGTTTAGGTGCCTTCTTGACCTCAGCTACCCAGGCATCGAAATCCGCCTGGCTGGTTGCGGTCGCTTTGAATTTCATACCGGTGAAGCCGGCGCCGCTGTAGTTGGCGGAAATCCCTTCGTACTCATGATTCTCGTTGGAGATCAGGTGCAGCTTGGTCTGCATACCGGCCATGGCGTAGATCTGACCGCCCAGGCCCGGGATGAAGAACGAGTTCATCACGCTGTCGGAAGTGATCTTGAAGTTCACCGGCGTCTTGGCCGGGAAGACCAGCTTGTTGACGGTGGCAATGCCTTGTTCCGGGTAGATGAACAGCCATTTCCAGTCCAGCGCGACCACTTCGACGGTGATCGGCTTGACGTCGGATTCCAGCGGACGGTAAGGGTCCAGGGCATGGGTCGACTTGTAGGTGACGATGCCCAGGAACAGGATGATGATGGCAGGCACGGCCCAGATCACGATTTCGATCTTGGTGGAGTGGCTCCATTTTGGCGCGTAGGTGGCGTCCTTGTTCGACGCGCGGTATTTCCAGGCGAAGGCAAAGGTCATCAGGATGACCGGCACCACGACCAACAGCATCAGCAGCGTAGCGGTGATGATCAGGTTACGTTCGTCCAGGGCGACCTGACCCTTCGGGTCGAGCAAGGTCATGTTGCACCCTCCCAGCAACAACGTGCCGAGCAGCGGCAATAAGCCTAAGAATCTGGGATACCTTGTTTTACTCATCTCACGACCTCTAAAGCAGCTTGCGCAATGCAGTTGGGTTTCGATAGCCAACACTTCACCCTGCCAAGGGTTGGCAATTTTTTCCGATTGAATAAGGGCCTGTCCGTCGTACCAATCATTGATCGGCACCTCTGGAACGGGCGTGAGTTCTTATTCGATTTCGTGGGTCATAGGCCTTGTTACAGACCAATTCCATTTGGTGCGGATACTTGGAAAGGTTGCCAGCACCTGGGGTCGCATAGCGCCCGTGCGCCCTTCGACCGCCCTATTGCGCTCAGGCAGAGCGGCGCCGGACATTCAGTGCGGCGATTGTAGTGAGGTAGCGTTTTATAAACCACGTCTCATCCTGAAATATTTTTTATCAATTCACGCAACAATCATTAACCGTTTTTGCAACGATCATGAATCGTATCGCTTTTCATTCTCAGCAAAAAGGCATGAACCGCTCTTTTGTCGGACAACTGATCCGTAGCGAAAACGCCCTGCCAGGTGCAGCGAAAGAGGCTCTGGCCCAAGCATGACGGGGTATTGAGCGGGTCTTCGGGGGGTATCGGGAGGTCACCTGCATAGACGTGAAACACAGAGCATGCCAGGGAACTTTTTCGAGGATGGCTGTCAATCGGAAGATGACATCGAGGTCAGAAACGAGCGCTGCGACACCTGCGACGTGACAATATGTCGCAGTTTTTTCGCCGGTTTTATGGCCTGAATCAGAGACTTTTTACCAGGGTCGGCAGACATAAAAACGCCCCGATCTTACATGAAAGATCGGGGCGTTTTCCACGGATTATCGGCAAGCCTCAGCCGTATCGGCCAACCGCGGGTATCAGCGGTTTTTCTGCCGATTGCGGTAGATACCCACCGGCACCAGCAACACCGTCAGCACGAACGCCACCAGCGCCCATTGCGCCAGGGACAGGCCCAGCAGCGGTGGGTACGGCGTTTCGCAGAAACCCTCGACCTGGAAGCCCAACGGGAAGATCGACGCCAGGGGCAGGCCATCGACGATCGGTTGCAGCACGTCGATGCCGCAGCTCACCGCCGGATTCGCCTGGATATAGACGTGGCGGCCTGCCGCGATGATGCCGCCGACAGCACTCAGCCACACCAGCACTTCCAGCACCGTGAGGCTGCGCCGGGTGCGCATGCCCGCGCCGATAAAGGCGAACAGCGCAATGAACAGCAAGGCGTAGCGCTGCAGGATACACAACGGGCAAGGCATTTCACCCAGCACCACCTGCATGTACAACGCACCGCCGATCAAGGCGAGGCAGATCACCCCCAGCAGGACCAGGAAGCGCTTTTCCCGTCCCAGCCGCATCATTTCGTCAGTCATCCTGTTTCCCTTTGACTCGTTGTTGGATCGGCCGAAGGGCCGCGCAGCGTGCTGCGGCATCAAACCGAGGTTGTATCCCATAGGCCCACAGGTCGCAATCCGCTCGTTTCAACCCGGTGAACATGTGTTGCCCGGAAGTCTACACGCTGACCATGACCTTTGAGCGTATTGGACACGCGACGTCGGTGTCTGCGGGAGTATCGGTAAACCACCACGAGATCGCCGACAATGATCGGCGAATTAACGACAAACCGATTAAAGCGGGATTAACGCGCCCAGGGATTTTGCCCCTCCGCCCGATCCGGCCTGCCGACCGCCGTGGCCACAGGCCTGGCCACGGCGGTGGTGCGGGTTATTCCAGGGCCGCGGCCGGCCCGAAGAACTCATAGCGGCTCTGTTGCTCCGGCACCCCCAGGGCTTTCAAGTGACGCTTGATCGTGCCCATGAACCCCTTGGGCCCGAGGAAATAGGCATCCAGGTCACGCTCCTGGGGCAACCATTCGCCCAACTGCTCCTGGCTCAGCAGGCCGACCTTGTCCGCTGCCGGGCTCACACCATCATCCTCGGCGTAACAATAGAAGCGTTTGAGCTGCGGATGACGCGCGGCCAGGGCATCGACCCAGTCACGGAAAGCATGCACCTGGCCGTTGCGCGCGCAGTGGATGAAATGCACCGGCCGCTTGCCCGCCAACGCCGCTTCGAGCATCGGCAAGGTCGGCGTGATACCGACCCCACCACTGATCAACACCAGCGGCTTGTCGCTGGCCGCCAGGGTGAACTCGCCCGCCGGCGGGAACAGCTCCAGGCTGGCGCCGACAGCCAGTTGGTCATGCAGGTAGTTCGAGACCTTGCCACCGGCCTCGCGCTTGACACTGATCCGATATTGCCCGGTTGTCGCCAACGCCGAGAGCGAGTAGTTGCGCCGCACCTCTTCGCCATCAATGACCAGCTTCATGCCGATGTACTGCCCAGGGGTGAACGCCAGGACCGGCTGACCGTCCACCGGTTCGAAGTAGAACGAGGTGATTTCCAGGCTCTCCTCGACCTTGGCCGCCACCTTGAACAGGCGGGCACCGCGCCAGCCGCCGGGGTCCTGGGCCTTCTCGTCGTAAATTGCCGCTTCGGCACCGATCAGGATATCGGCCAACTGGTTATAGGCCGCGCCCCAGGCACTCATGACCTCAGGCGTGGCGATCTCCTCGCCGAGCACTTCGTGAATGGCCCGCAACAGGCAGGCGCCGACAATCGGGTAATGTTCCGCAAGGATCTGCAGCGCAACATGCTTGTTGATGATCCTGGCCACCAGGTCGCCCAACTGGTCGAGCTGGTCGATATGCCGTGCGTACATCAACACGCCGTTGGCCAGCGCCCGGGGCTGGTCGCCGCTGGACTGGTGAGCCTGGTTGAAGAGTGGGCGCACCTCTGGGTACTCGGACAGCATCATCCGGTAGAAGTGAGTGATCAGCGCCTCGCCGCCGCTTTCCAGCAGCGGGACAGTCGATTTGACGATGGCACGGTCTTGAACGCTAAGCATGGGTCAACTCCTGGCGTGAGGTTTTATCTGAATTGACATTTACCCATCACAGTTCATGCCAAGATTTAAAACGTTATAAATCAACAAGTTAAAATAAAGTTAGTCATAAAGACTACAGGCGCTTTATAGTCAATTCGACACCACTGGAGTCAATATGACTGCAAAACTCCTGCTGACCACGCTACTGCCGCTGGTATCGGATCTCTCACGGGAACTGCCCGAAAGAGAACGCTATCGGCGCCTGCTCGAAGCCATGCGCGCCCTGCTGCCCTGTGACGCCGCCGCGCTGCTGCGCCTCGACGGCGAGTGGCTGGTGCCGCTGGCCGTCGATGGCCTGAGCCCCGACACCCTCGGGCGGCGCTTCAAGGTCAGCGAGCATCCGCGCTTCCAGATCCTGCTCGGCAGCCACGGGCCGACCCGTTTCGACAGCGGCAGCGACCTGCCCGATCCTTACGACGGCCTGGTGGATGGCCTGACCGAGCATCTGGAGGTCCATGACTGCCTGGGCTGCCCGCTGTTTATCGACGAACAGCCCTGGGGCCTGCTGACCCTCGACGCCCTCGACCCGGAGCGCTTCGAGCGGATCGAGCTCGATGCCCTGCAAGCCTTCGCCAGCCTGGCGGCGGCCACGGTGAATGCCGCCGAACGGATCGAGCGCCTGGCCTTGCGCGCCGAGGACGAGCACCAGCGCGCCGAGCTCTATCGCCAGGCCAACGGCCCACAAAATCGCGAAATGATTGGCCAGGGCAAAGCCCACAAACGCCTGGTGGAAGAGATCAAGCTGGTGGGCGGCAGCGACCTGACGGTACTGATCACCGGTGAAACCGGGGTCGGCAAGGAACTGGTGGCCCAGGCGATCCATGCCGCCTCCCCCCGTGCGGAAAAACCCATCATCAGCCTCAACTGCGCCGCCCTGCCGGATACCCTGGTGGAGAGCGAACTGTTCGGCCATGTACGCGGTGCCTTCACCGGCGCCGTGAACGATCGCCGCGGCAAATTCGAACTGGCCAATGGCGGCACGCTGTTTCTCGATGAGGTCGGCGAACTGTCCCTGACCGTCCAGGCCAAATTGCTCCGGGTGCTGCAAAGCGGCCAATTGCAGCGCCTCGGTTCGGACCGCGAGCATCAGGTGGATGTCCGGTTGATCGCCGCCACCAACCGCGACCTGGCCGAAGAAGTGCGCAGCGGGCGCTATCGGGCCGACTTCTACCACCGCCTGAGCGTCTACCCGCTGCAAGTCCCGGCCCTGCGCGAGCGCGGTCGCGATGTGTTGCTATTAAGTGGTTTTTTTCTTGAGCAGAACCGCTCGCGTCTCGGCCTGGGCAGCTTGCGCCTGAGCGCGGATGCCCAGGGCGCGTTGCTGGCCTACAACTGGCCGGGCAACGTCCGTGAGCTGGAACACCTGATCGGGCGCAGTGCCCTGAAGGCCTTGGGCAATTGCCGGGAACGGCCGAAAATCCTCAGCCTGAGCGCGGCCGACCTGGACTTGCCGACGGCTGTCCCGCCAGCCCCGCCGGAGCCAACCCTGACCCCGCCGGAGCTGGAAAACGGCGTGGATCTGCGCCAGGCCACGGAAAACTACCAGCGACAGCTGATCGGTGCCTGTCTGGAGCGACACCAGCACAATTGGGCCAGCGCCGCCCGCGAACTGGGCCTGGACCGGGCCAACCTGGGACGGATGGCCAAACGCCTCGGCTTGAAGTAAACACTTGACGGGGAGTTGTGCATTACACCTAAAGCCGGCCCCCATCAGGTCGATAACCCATCATCGATAGCCGTTCAGGGTTAATCTGTCCTGAACCACCTTTTTCCACAGAAGGTTTTTATGTCTTCCAACAAAGCCCGCGCAGATTCGCTATCCCTTCTGCTCTTTACTTTGCGCAGCGGCAAGCTGATGGCAATCAACCTGCTGAAAGTCAGTGAAATCATTCCCTGCCCGCCGCTGACCAAGCTGCCGGAGTCCCATCCCCACGTCAAAGGCATCGCCACCCTGCGCGGCACCTCGCTGTCGGTGATCGACCTGAGCCGTGCCATCGGCGAACGGCCACTGGTGGACCCGGACGGCGGTTGCCTGATCGTCACCGACGTCAGTCGTTCGAAACAGGGCCTGCATGTCCAGGCCGTGAGCAAGATCGTCCATTGCCTGACCACCGACATCCGTCCGCCGCCCTACGGTTCCGGCGGGCCCAAGGCCTTTATCACCGGGGTGACCCAGGTCGACGGCACGCTGGTCCAGGTACTGGATATCGAAAAGGTCATCCACGGCATCTCGCCGACGCAAATCGAAGTTGCCCCCAGCGAACTGACCATGGAAGAGGCGGAAATCCTCGGCCATGCGCGGATCCTGGTGGTCGACGACAGCCAGGTCGCCCTGCAGCAATCGGTGCTCACCCTGCGCACCCTCGGCCTGACCTGCCACACCGCCCGCAGCGCCAAGGACGCCATCGGTTGCCTGCTCGACCTGCAAGGCACCGCCGAGCAGATCAACGTGGTGGTCTCGGACATCGAGATGTCCGAGATGGACGGCTACGCCTTCACCCGCACGGTCCGCGAAACCCCGGACTTCCAGGACCTCTACATTCTCCTGCACACCTCGCTGGACAGCGCCATGAACAGCGAGAAGGCACGACTGGCCGGGGCCAATGCGGTGCTGACCAAGTTTTCCTCGCCGGAACTGACCCGCTGCCTGATCCAGGCCGCCCGGACCGTCGCGGAACAAGGTATCTGAAATGCCCGACCGTCACTGCCAGTTGCTGCGCAAGGACCTCGACGACCTGCTGGATATTCCCCAATGGCCGGCCGACATCCGTGTCGGCGTATTGCGCGCGCAGTTGATGGAACCGGTGCATGCCTTGCTCAAGCGCGGCTACCAGGATGGCGGCGGCAGCGTCGAAGACTTCGCCCAATGGTGCAAACACTTCACCAGCGATGCCGAATTCGATCCCGCGCTATGCCTGGTCGCCCTCGACGAACACGGCGTGGCCGGTGTCGCGCTGTGCTGGACCAGCGCCTATATCAAGGACCTCGTGGTGCACCCGCGCCGCCGCGCCCAAGGCCTGGGTCTGGCTTTGCTGCGCCAGGCGTTCAAGGTATTCGCCGCGCGCGGCGAAGCCTTCGTCGACCTCAAGGTCATGGAAAACAATCTCGCTGCCCGACGCCTGTACGAACGGGCCGGCATGCGGTTTATCGAACGCTATGAAGTCAGCCCGGCTCAGGCATAATCCCCCCTTGCCCGCCGCCCTTGAAGGAGACCTGTCATGAAAGCCTTCACCCTGCTCTTCATCAGCCTCGTCACCCTGGCCAGCCAGGCCCAGGCCGCCAGCCCCGACGCCTGGGCGAACTATCGCAAAGCCGTGGTTGCCAGTTGCACCAAGGCCAGCAAACTGAAAAACGTCAAGCCCGTGGGCAATCCCGCGCAATTCGACGACAAGGTCGGCTACACCGCCCTGCTGCTGCACGGTCGCTATCCCCAGGCGCACATGAAGAACCAGCCGGGTACCGAATTGTGCCTGTACAACAAGAAGAGCAAGAGCGCCGTGGTCACCGAATGGGACTCGGTCATGCCCGCCCGCAGCAACTGAGTGGCTGGCGCATAACTTGCTTTGACCCAAGACCATACGGTGAAACAAAACGGAATTACGTCACCGTCCCTGCCCTTGTCCTTCGGTCGGTTCCCCTATGAGCACCCACTTTTCCTGCGTCGGTTGTGGCAAATGCTGCACCGATCACCATGTGCCCCTGACACTGGCCGAAGCCCGGCAATGGGCGGCGGACGGCGGCCAGGTGATCGTCCTGGTCGAGGCCTTTCTGGCCGACGGCCTGGGCCAGCCGGAACAGCAACGCGATCACGTGCTGCGCCGCTCCTGGGGCGTGCCCAGCGGTCACGCCGAAGCCCGTATCGCCATCACCTTTGCCGCCTACAACGTGGGCCCTTGCCGGAATCTTGACGAAGACCAGCTCTGCCGGATCTATCAACGGCGGCCACTGGTGTGCCGGATCTATCCGATGGAAATCAACCCGCATATCCCCTTGCGTCCCGAGGCCAAGGATTGCCCGCCGGAAGCCTGGCAGGACACACAGCCGTTGCTGATCGTCGGCGGGCAGTTGCAGGACCCGGAACTGGTGCGACTGATCGAAGCCTCGCGCCAGGCCGATCGTGACGATATCCAGGCCAAGGAAGGGATTTGCGCACGGCTGGGGATTCACACCACGGCACTCAAGGGCGACGGCTTCACCGCCTACCTGCCACTGATGTCGGCGTTCGCGGAAGCGATTGACCAGGTGCAACAGCTGACGCACTGGCCGGCGGCGAGCGAGTGGAGCTTTCATGTCTCGGGCCCGACTATCGCCGGGCAGTTGCAGGCCGAGGGGGCTCGAGTGGTAAGTGAAGCGGCGACCACCTATGCCTTTATCCCCTTGCAGGCGGTCTGAGGACGATCTACGGCGAAACGCAGACCTGTAGGAGCAGAGCTTGCTCGCGAAGGGGCCCTCAAGGACGCCAAAAGCTCCGCTCCCACTCAGCAGCGCTTGCGCCAGAACTCCTGGGCCAATGAACGCAGGTCGTCCGCCAGCCCCGCCACATCCCCCGAACTGAGATGACTCTGCTGGCCGACATGGACCAGCGCCTCGCAGGCATTGCGGATGCTGACGATATTGCGGTTGATGTCCTCGCTGACGGTGCTCTGCTCTTCCACCGCAGATGCGATCTGCTGGCTCATGGCGGTAATCCGGCTGACCCGCTGGCTGATCCCGGCCAGGGCATCGGCGGCCCGCTGGACCTGCTGCACACTGGCCTCGGCCTGCTGGCTGCTGTTCTGCATCACCTCCACCGCATTGCGCGCGCCGCCCTGCAGGTTGCTGATCATGCGCTGGATCTCGTTGGTCGACTGCTGCGTGCGCTGGGCCAGCCCCCGCACTTCGTCGGCCACCACCGCGAAGCCGCGGCCCTGTTCCCCGGCACGGGCGGCCTCGATGGCGGCATTGAGCGCCAGCAAGTTGGTCTGGTCGGCAATCCCGCGGATCACTTCCAACACGGTGGAAATCTCGGTGCTATGACTTTCCAGGTGCAGGATCACCTCGGTGGCCCGCGTCAGTTCATTGGCCAGGCGCAGCACCGCGCTGCGGCTTTCCCCCACCAGTTGATGACCTTCGCGGGTTTCACTACCGACCTGCTCGGCCACCTCGCAGGCCTGCTGGGCATTGCTGGCGACCTGGGCCACGCTGGCGCTCATCTGCTGAATCGCCGCCGCCACCTGATCGGTTTCGGCCTGCTGATCCAGGGTGCTGGCATGACTGCTTTGAATATGCCGGGCCAACGCCTGGGCGTGCCCGGACAGACGCAGCGAAGCATCGCCGATACGCCCCACCACCGCACCGACCTGGGCCTCCAGCATGTTCAGGGCAAAGCCGATCTGGCCGAACTCATCGCTACGGCCGGTGTAGATCGCCTGGCTCAAGGGGTTGTCGGCGATCTCCCGGGCCCGCGCCGTCAGTTCGGCAAACGGACGTAGCGCCCAGTGGGTTAGCCCGCCAACCAACAAGGAGCCCAGGGCCCAAAGCCCCAGCTCGACCTCCAGCGGCTGCCCGGCAAAACCGTGCCCCAGCGCCAGGACAACGGCAAAGGTCGCGCTGGCCTGCACCCAGAGTCGGTTTTGCACACGCAGGCCGGGCAGGCGCTGACGCCAGGGCAAGCGTCCGTTGCGCAACCAGGCGTACCAACGCTCGGCGGCCTCGACCTGCGCGGCGCCGGGCCGGGTCCGCACCGACTGGTACTCCACCGTCTGGCCGTCGCGGGTCACGGGCATGGCGTAGGCACTGACCCAGTAATGATCGCCATTCTTGCAGCGATTCTTGACCAGCCCCATCCATGAGTGCCCACCTTTGAGGGTTTGCCACATATGGGCGAAGGCCTCGGCGGGCATGTCCGGATGACGCAAGAGGTTATGCGGCGAACCCAGCAGTTCCTCGCGGCTGTAGCCGCTGATCCTGATGAAGTCAGGATTGGCGTAGGTAATCGTGCTGTCCAGATCGGTGGTCGAAAGGATGTTGGCCTCAAAGGCGACGTCTACATTTCGTCCGGTGATCGGGAGATTGATCTTCATGGAAAGCGCGCTCAGAGAGTAAGAGGAGTCGGCAGGGCGTCGACTCTAAGCGCACGGAAAAGCAAAACACTGATCTAGCTCAGGGTCTTGGCATTTAGCCATCTTCATGACAGTTCAACGACAATCCCCTGTTTTTTGGCGCCAATCTGCCGGCTATGGCGCCCATATGGACAGCGCAAGACTCAGCGCTTGCCCATCGACCGACGCGTACCATTCGGCGCGCGGCCCGGTCTCTCGTGATGCCCGTCCTTGCCACCTTTCTGGTACCAGGTCTGGCCGGCCTTTTTCGCCGCGGCGAATTCAGCGGGGTTGAACGGAAAGCTGAAGGCCGGGACGGCGGGCTTTTCGCTGACCGCAAGCTCAGCCTCGACCACAGGCTCGTCACCCGGGTTGGCGGAAACGGACGGTTGTTCAGGGGAAGTCATGGAAGCTCCGAAAAGGCGGGACGGATCAGGTCGAACCGAAAGACCGCAGTATACCTGAGCGCCCTGCCCGCGCCGCCGCCAACGGTCATTTATAGAACAAATCGACCACCACCCCGGCCGAGAACGGCCCGGCCTTGGGTCGATCGCTGTTCCACACCAGCTCGGCATCGAAGCGTGCCATGGCTGCCCGGGTTTCGCCCAGCAGGTCGGCCAGGTGAAAGGAGCGGTTGTAGGGAATCCCCATGCCGCCGTCCGCCCGGACAATCCGGATGCCCACGCCATCATTGCCCTGGGGAATCAGCAGGTCCCCGGACACGCTGCCCGACACCGGCTTCAAGCGCGCATCCAGGCTGAACGCGGTGTCGCAGGTTCGGCTGGTGTGCAGGGCAAACGGGCGACGGGCAGCGACCTGCCCCATGACCACCCGCTCGATGGCGACCCGGCCGAAATCGACGGTCTCGGGAATCACCTGCAACTGCGCATCACAGGCAACGAAGCGCAGGCCGGAAAGGTTGTTGATCACGTAATTGAGCGAACGCCCAGCCGCGCCCGGTCCGGCATTCCCGTCCAGCTGGAACAAGCGGTAGTCCAGCAGGTTGCTGGCCACCCCCGAAGGCGGCGTCGGCCCGAATTTCTCGATAAACACCGAGAAGGCCAGGTTGAAACTCAACGGCGGACACGTCCCCTCCAGGCACCCCGGCACTCGCCGCCCGGTCGCGATGCGTCCGCTGCTCTGGCGATGATCGACACCGTCATGGGTCAAGCCGGCGCGGATGCCCTGGCCGATCACCTGGCCGGCCGGGTTGAGGTAGATAAATACGTCCTCGTCACCACCCTGGGGGCTGTCCCTGACGCAGTCGACCGCCAGGTTGAGCGGTTCCGAGCGCCAGATCACGCTGCCATTGGGCGACGAGGCCGGGATCGCGACCGTGCTGCCCAGGTCGGCGTTGACCAGGGTCGCGCCGCTGCCCTGCAACGTGCAGGTCAGGGCAAAGGCGCTGGTCGGGCTCAAGAGGCCGAGCCACAGCAACGGACGCAGCCAGGCACGGCAAGCAAACTTAGTCATGGGATGAAACCTTCTGTTCGGATTGGGCGGGGTCGGCACTCAGTGAGGCGTTGAACGGCGTGCCGAAAGCCGGCCGGGCGCGATAGGCGCGCTGGCCGCCGTAGTCGGTCAGCGCCTTGAACTGCAGGTGCTGCGCAGGGGAGCGGACGAGGATCAGTTCCCGCCGCTCGCCCGGCGGAACCAGCAAATCGTCCCCCTGACGCGGGGAGGCACCCTGGCGGGGCTCCTCGATTTGAATATTCAGCAGGGCGGCATGGAACACCGTGGGGTTCTCTACCCGCAGCCGATGGACACCACTGTCGTCGCGCACCAGCGTCCAGTTCAGGTGTTGCGGCGTGGCCGCCGGATCCCCCGGCAGCCCCGGCGGGCGAAACAGCACATTGATCCGTTGGCGGATCGCGATATTCAGCAAGCCGTCGCCCGGGCGGGTGCGGGGAATTTCCAGCACATAGAGGTGCAGCAGCGACTCACGCCCCGCCGGCATGCCCAGCCCTTCATACATCAGCCGCAAGACCTGGCGCCCCTCCGGCGCCAGTCGCGACAGCGGCGGGGTCAACACAAAGGGCAGGTTCACCGACGGCTCCGGCCCCTCGTTCGCGTCGCTCAACCAGGCCTGCAACAGGACCTCCTCCGTCCCACGGTTGCGGGCTTCGATACTCACCTCGCGAAAGCGCCCGTCGAACACCAGCCGCGTGCCACTGAGGGACACCGCGGCCTGTAACGGAGCAGCGGCGAACACCCCCAGCAGCAACGCCAGCACACTCAAGCGTTTCACTGGCACACCCCACGGATTCGTTCGTAGGTCCGTTGCGGGTCCTTGGGTGGCAGCGTGAAGGAAAACTGGCAGCGCCGATCCGACCAACTGACGCTCAGCACGCCTTGCTTCTGCTCACTGAGCACCAGCGCGCGACTGCTCGGATCGACCACCGCCAGGGTTCGGCCGGCGGCGTCCTGGACACTCGCGCCGAGGGGAATCGGGCTGCCATCGGCCTGGCTCAGCTCGAACTGCACGCGCCGTCCGGCACTGGCCTTGAAGGTTGCCAAAACCACCGCGCCACGCCGTGGAACCACCTGGGCGATGGCGTTATCCACCTCGACATCGGCCCCCAGGTCGCGGGTATCCAGGCTGATCCAGTTGGCCCGGTAAGGCTGCGCGTAAGGCACCACGGCATAACCGTTGGCACCGGTTTCGACACCGGCGAAGTTGTTGAAGCGGGCACCGCTGACGCCCGGCACCTGCGCCAGCACAAAGGTGTCGCCCAGGGACTGGCCGAGGTTGATGCCACCGCCATGGGCCACCAGCGAACCCCGAGCCCCAAGGTTCCAGCTGTTGAAATCACGCCCATGGCTGTAGCCGGCCTCGAAACGCCCGACGGACGTGGTGCTGTTCACGCTGGCCGAACCCGCTCCGGCACCGCTGCCGTCGTTACCGGCGAGCACCGAATAGAAGGTGTCGCGACTCTCTGGCAGCCGCCCGGTCACGCCGGCCAGGGCACTGGAACCGCCCTCGCTGTCGCGCACCCCGGTAAACGAGGCGCTGGTCGCCCGGTCAGGACTGCCGAAGGGCATCGATAGGGTCAGGGTCAGTTGATGGTCGGTACCGGCCTGGCCATTGATATCCGTGACTTCGGCGCGGTCCAGGGACAGGCTGTAATTGAGATCGCGCCAGTAGCCGCCGTAGGTCACGTTGTACTGCCGGGATGTGCCGGGCAGGTCCCAGAAGCGCTGCTCCAGGGCCGAAACGCTCAAGGTCCCGGTGCCCAGTGGCTGGCTGAGGTTGAGATCCACGCGATCCCTGGCCCGCCCCGGCAGGATCAGGCCGGGCTGGCTGCGCTCCTGCACATGTTGGTCGAACGTGCGGTATTGCTCGCTGGAATAGCGATAACCGGCGATGGCAAAGGTGGTGCTGGTGGCATTCAGGGTATTGGCATAACGCAGGCGTACGCTCTGCCCGGCCAGGTCCGTCGCCGGCTGGCGACTGATCGAATGGGTCAGGTCCGCCGAAATCGCCCCCAGCCCGGTATTGACCCCCGCCCCCAGGTTGCTGGCCTGGTAATCCCCGGCCAGTTGCAGGCCACCATAGCCGGTCAGGTGTTCGGTCAGGCCGTAGATCAGGGTGGTGCTGGTAAAACCGGGGGTCTGGTAACCGCTGCTGTTGCTGTCGTATTGCCCGGCTTCGACGCTGTAGCTGAAGGTTCCCTCGGGCACCATGATCGGCAGGGAGGCGAACGCCTGGGTAAAGGTGCGACGCCGGCCATCGGCCTCGATCACCGTCACCAGCAGATCGCCATTCGAACCGCTGGGGTAGAAGTCGCGGATTTCAAACGGCCCGGGCGCCACGTTGGAGCTGTACAGCAAGTAGCCGTTCTGGCGGATTTCCACCGTCGCGTTGCTCTCGGCCACACCGCGAATGGTCGGCGCGTAGACCCGTTCGCTGTCCGGTAGCATGCCGTCGTCGGTGGCCACCTGGACACCGCGAAACCGCACGCTGTCGAAAACCCGTGAATCGGTATAGGTCTGGCCCAGGGTCAGTTGGCTCTTCCAGGCGGTCAGGTCGCGCTGGGCGAAGGTGCTGTTGCTGCTCCAACTCGCCGATTGATCGGTGCCCTGCAACAGCGACGACTGGTTGCGCAGGCGCCAGTCACCAAGGTTCACCCCGTTGTTCAGGCCCAGGTAGTAGCTGTCGGTACGAATCCCGGTGACCTCGCGACGGTTACCGAGAAAGCTGTAGTCGATAAAAGCGCTGTTCACCCCACGGTCCCACAACTGCGGCGAGATGTAGCCACGGGCGCTGCGGCGCAAGGCAATCTGCGGCACGCTGATGTTCAGTTGCAGGCTGTTGGGTTGGTAGTCGACGCTGGCCTGATCCAGTCGGCGCCAATCGAAGCACTGTCCGGGCGCCGTGTCGTCGCTCAACACCCCGAGGCTGCGCAGACGCTCCAGGTCCAGCCCGAGGTCGTCGAGTACCGGCAAGGTCAGGCACGGCTCGACCTGGCCGGTCGCGGCGTTGCGGGCAAACACCAGGTCCCGGCGCGCGCTGAGGTTGCGATTGAGGTAGATGTCCACCCGGTAGGTTCCCGGCGCTACGCTGTTGCCTTCGAGGAAGGCCTTCAGGTCCGCCGACTGCTCGCCGCCGTGGATAAACGCGGTATTGAAGCGAGGTCCCTGCCCGCTTTCATCCCCCGACGGCTCGGCAAAGGCAGCGCCCGGCGCAATCAGCGCCACCCCCAATGACCATTTGAAGCCCCAGGGGCCGCATGCTTTCTCAAGCAGGGAGCGCACCCAGGCGCCGCCGCTGCCATGACGTGATAATGCGAGAACTTCCTTTGTTCGCTGATAAAGCCAATCCATGTGCACCTTCACAATACGATAACTTGAAGTGTGTTCCAGACGGATTCCTTCCGCCCGCACAATGCCCTGACCTGCGCGGGGTCCGGCATCGAAAAACTCGGATAACGATCGAAGACGCTAACTGCCCAGCGGTTGCGCCTGGCCCTGGGTCCAGTCGCCCGAGGACAACCGATAAGGCACCAGCGCCCCATGGTCGTTGATGACACTGAAATTCAGCTGGGCGTTCTGGGCCTGGGCATGTTCCTGCAGGTCATAGTCGGCGGACTGCCCCGGGGCCAGCATCGAGTTCTTCCTGCGCAGGACCCGATGCCCGCCGGACAGCAACTGAATGTCCACCAGCGTCACATGATAGGGCCCGGTATTGACCACATTCAGCACGCCACCACGGGGCAGGCTCCAACGCAGTTGCGTCGGCGCCTGCTCGACCTCCTCATTGAGCCGGCCAGGACGGTAGAACAGCTTGATGCGCTGGCGGATACCGATCTGCAGGACATTCTCCCGCTCGCTGGCCTGGGGGATTTCCTGCACGTTCAACCAGAACAGCGACTCGCGGTCCGCCGGCATCGCGGCCCCGGAATGAATGATGCGCACCGTCTGCCGCCCGCCCGACGGCAATTGCACCAGGGGCGGAACCACCACAAAAGGCAACACCTCGGCCACCTCGCCCTCACCCTCGGCTTCCAGCCAGGACTGCAGCAATATGCTCGAGGAATTATTGTTCAGTACACTGAGTACCGCTTCCTTGTCTTGCGCCGGATACACCACCCGTGTCGTATTCAACACAATACCCGCCCGCGCATCGGCTCCTATCGACATTGCCAGGACAATGCCGATCATCGGAGCAAAAACGTTCCGCATGTGAACTACCCATTTCAATGAAAAAAAGAACGGAGCCGTGCAAAGCCCCGTTCAAGAAAGCCACTTAGTTATAAGTCAGGACAAAAGGCACGGTGCCTGTTGCGGCACCGGGGACCGTGGCCACACCGTTCTTGACGAACACCGCCCGCAGGGCCAGTTCGCCGCGCGAGCCGGTACCGCTGGCCTCAAGGACGCCATCAATGGTGTCGGTGGGATCCTGGATGTTGAGGAAGGTGTCGCTTTCGCGGCGTACCAGGCCGATGCCGACGCCCTTGGCGGCCCCGGCGGTGGTCAACAGGTAAGGATCGTTGGCGTCGGTTTGTGATGGCCGGAACGACATATGCACGGTGTTCTCCGCCGCCGGTTGCAGGCAGGTCACCACCAGGTCGATGTCTTTTGCGGTGCCCAGTCGCGAGTCGGTGCGGTTACCGATATCGGCAAACGACACACGGCCCAGGTCCACCGGAATGTTATCGGCCGAACCGCCCCCGGAAGACACTTCACAACTGGTGTTGGTCAAGGCACCGGTAAAGTTCAGCGTGCCATTGTTGGCGGCCTGTGCGGTAGTGATTGCCCCCAGGGTTGCCGCCAATAAGGCCAGGGTCATAGATATTTTTTTCATGCGAACACAATCCTTCGAGTTAATTCGTTTGCACCCATTACTTGGGTGGCGAGCACTATAGACCCGAAGAATTTATTACGCTGTAAGCCCTTCTCGACTGGAAAACTAAGAGCACGCTTACAAAGAGGAACGCCGATACTGTCAGAGCCCGGCGTCATTCAAAACCCCAAGAAAAAAGAACAATAACTGTTTAACGCTCACACTCTTTCAACGAAACAACCTATCGTTAAAATACAACTCTCCAGCACACTGACATTACTTTGATATCCTGCCAAACAGCTGCAAACAGTACCCTTTTTCCGGTATGACCAAGTGGCGGGCCTGCGCGCTCGTGCAGGCCGCCGGATTTTTACCTGTCCGGCAGCCCGTCTATACACACAACCGGCAACGGCGGGTGTTTGAGCCCACGTACAACTTAGTTGTACGTGATGGTGACCACGCCTTGCGTTGCCGACTGCCGCGTCGCGACACTCGACGCCAGGGGCTGATAGCTGGCGCTAAAAGGCACCCGCCCACCGCGACAGGCGTTGACCGCTGTATCGACATTCAAATTCACTGCGGAAGAGACTTTGAGCAATCGGCTATCGGGCCCGAAATGACCGGTTGCCGGTGTCCCGACTTCGCAACCGGACTCCACGATTTCCCCGGAGAACCTGATCTGACCGCTATTGTTCGCCGCTTGCACGTTGAAACTGCCGGCCATCAGCAACAGCACACTGAGACTTACTATTTTTCCGTTCATTTCCAACACTCCCAAAGCAGGGTCGGTATTAACCAGTAAAGATCACTACGGGCCTGTGCACCAGAAAACAAAGAATCATCCGTAGGACATATCAACGGTGTTTGTCCGCCCGCGACACTCTTTATTGTTATCGACCAAAGCGATAGCCGCTTTAATAGCCGGGTGTGTTATAAAATGGACGGTTTTCTGACAGCCCTGTCAGGTAGCCGTCACCTTGCTGACCCGGTTGGGGGGTTATAAAGGAGCTACTGTTCTGCCAGCATTCACCTTCCTATCCCTTTGTCCCGGCGTCCTGACAGCATGCGTATCCCGAAGAAAACCGCGTTGATCCTTGGCCTGGTGGTCCTCGTGGCCGCTACCGCGACCTGGACTCTGACCCGAGCGCCCAAGGCCAAACCCATCGCCAATACCGCCGTGCCGGTCACGGTGGTCAGCGTGATCCAGCAGGACGTGCCGCGTTATGTCAGCGGTATCGGTTCGGTACTGTCGTTGCACAGCGTGGTGATCCGCCCGCAGATCGACGGCATTCTCACCAAGCTGCTGGTCAAGGAAGGGCAACTGGTCAAGGAAGGTGACCTGCTGGCGACCCTCGACGACCGTTCGATCCAGGCCAGCCTGGCGCAGGCCAAGGCCCAGCTGGCGCAGAGCCAGGCGCAGTTGCAGGTGGCGGAAGTCGATCTCAAGCGCTACAAGTTGCTGACCGTCGATGACGGAATTTCCAAGCAGACCTACGACCAGCAACAAGCGCTGGTCAATCAGTTGAAAGCCACCGCCCAAGGCAACCAGGCGGCGATTGCCGCGGCGCAGGTGCAACTGTCCTATACCCAGATCCACTCGCCGGTCACCGGCAGAGTCGGTATCCGTGCCGTGGACGAAGGCAACTTCCTGCGCATGAGCGATGCCCAGGGCCTGTTCTCGGTAACCCAGATCGACCCGATCGCCGTGGAATTCTCCCTGCCCCAGCAAATGTTGCCGACCCTGCAAGGCTTGCTCAGCACTGTCCCGCCGGCGCCGGTCCGGGCGTTCCTCGGCGACGACGGGCATAGCGGCGTGCTGCTCGGCGAAGGCCACCTGACCCTCATCGACAACCAGGTCACGGCGGGCACCGGGACCATCAAGGCCAAGGCCGAATTCAGCAACAAGGGCCAGAAACTCTGGCCGGGCCAACTGGTGAACATCAAGATCCAGACCACCCTCGAGCGCAACGCCCTGGTGGTGCCGCCCGTGGTGGTCCAGCGCGGCCTGGACAACTACTTCGTCTACCGGGTCAAAGGCGACGGCGTGGAAGTGGTGCCGGTGCAGATGGCCTACCAGGACAGCGACCTGAACATCATCACCGGCGTGCAGGCCGGCGATGTGCTGGTCAGCGACGGCCAGTCGCGGCTCAAGCCGACCTCGCGGATCGAAGTGCAGGGCCAGCCGAAAATAGCTGACCGCCAGGCCGCCGTGGAGTCCAAGCCATGATCAAGGAAAGTCGCGGCGTTTCAGCCTGGTGTATCGACCATCCGGTGGCGACCATCCTGCTGACCTTCGCCCTGGTGCTGCTCGGGGCGATCGCCTTCCCGCGCCTGCCCCTGGCGCCGCTGCCGGAAGCCGAGTTCCCGACCATCCAGGTCTCCGCCCAGCTCCCCGGTGCCAGCCCGCAAACCATGGCGTCTTCGGTCGCCACGCCGCTGGAGGTGCAATTCAGCGCCATCCCCGGCATGACCCAGATGACCTCCAGCAGCGCCCTGGGCACCACCACCCTGACGTTGCAGTTCACCCTCAGCAAAAGCATCGACACAGCCGCCCAGGAAGTCCAGGCGGCGATCAACACCGCCTCGGGCAAGCTGCCCAAGGACATGCCGACCCTGCCGACCTGGCGCAAGGTCAACCCGGCCGACAGCCCGGTGCTGATCCTCAGTGTCAGCTCCAGCCAGATGCCCGGCACCGAACTCAGCGACTACGCCGAAACCCTGCTGGCCCGTCAGCTCAGCCAGATCGACGGCGTCGGCCAGATCAACATCACCGGCCAGCAGCGCCCGGCCATCCGGGTCCAGGTGTCGGCTGACAAGCTGGCGGCCATCGGTCTGACCCTGGCGGACGTGCGCCAGGCGATCCAGCAGACCAGCCTCAACCTGGCCAAGGGCGCGCTGTACGGCAAGTCGAGCATTTCCACCCTGTCGACCAACGACCAGTTGTTCCAACCGGAGGAATACGACCAGTTGATCGTCTCCTACAAGGATGGCGCGCCGGTCCAGCTCAAGGATGTCGCCCGGGTCATCCGCGGTTCCGAGGACGCCTACGTACAGGCCTGGTCCGGCGACGAACCGGGGGTCAACCTGGTGATTTCCCGCCAACCGGGGGCCAACATCGTCGAGACCGTGGACCGCATCCAGGCCGCCCTGCCGGGCCTCGAAGCCATGCTGCCGGCCTCGGTGCAGGTCAAGGTGCTGATCGACCGGACCCAGACCATCCGCGCCTCGCTGCATGAAGTGGAAATGACCCTGCTGATCGCCATCCTGCTGGTGGTGGCGGTGATGGCGCTGTTCCTGCGCCAACTCTCGGCGACCCTGATCGTTTCCTCGGTGCTCGGCGTGTCCCTGGTGGCCAGCTTTGCCCTGATGTACGTGATGGGCTTCAGCCTGAACAACCTGACCCTGGTGGCGATCGTCATCGCCGTCGGCTTTGTGGTCGACGATGCGATTGTCGTGGTGGAAAACATCCACCGTCACCTCGAGGCCGGCGACGGCATGCGCGAAGCGGCGATCAAGGGCGCCGGGGAGATCGGCTTTACCGTGGTTTCCATCAGCTTCTCGCTGATCGCCGCATTCATTCCGCTGCTGTTCATGGGCGGCGTGGTCGGCCGGCTGTTCAAGGAGTTCGCCCTGACCGCGACCTCGACCATCCTGATTTCGGTGGTGGTCTCGCTGACCCTGGCCCCCACCCTGGCCGCGCTGTTCATGCGCGCGCCGGTGCATCACGAACATTCGAAACCGGGCTTCGGCGAACGCCTGCTGGCCGTCTACGAGCGTGGCCTGCGCCGGGCCCTGGCGCACCAGAAAACCATGTTCGGATTGTTCTGCGTGACCCTGTGCCTGGCCATCGCCGGTTATGTGTTCATTCCCAAGGGTTTCTTCCCGATCCAGGACACCGGCTTTGTCCTCGGCACCACCGAGGCCGCCGCCGACGTGTCCTTCGCCGATATGGTGGCCAAGCACAAGGCCCTGGCCGAGATCGTCGCGGCCGACCCGGCGGTGGAAGCGTTCTCCCATTCGGTGGGGGTGTCCGGCAGCAACCAGACCATCGCCAACGGCCGTTTCTGGATTGCCCTCAAGCCCCAGGACCAGCGGGATGTGTCAGCCAGCGCATTTATCGACCGGATTCGCCCGCAACTGATGAAGATTCCCGGCATCGTGCTCTACCTGCGCGCGGGCCAGGACATCAACCTCAGTTCCGGCCCGAGCCGGGCCCAGTACCAGTACGTGCTCAAGAGCAATGACGGCGACACGCTGAACACCTGGACCCAGCGCCTGACGGAAAAACTGCGGGCCAACCCGTCGTTTCGCGACCTGTCCAACGACCTGCAACTGGGCGGCAGCATCACCCATATCAACATCGACCGCAGCGCCGCGGCGCGTTTCGGCCTGACCACCAGCGATGTCGACGAAGCCCTCTACGACGCCTTCGGCCAACGGCAGATCAACGAATACCAGACCGAGATCAACCAGTACAACGTGATCCTCGAACTGGATGCCGCGCAACGCGGCAAGGCCGAAAGCCTGAACTACTTCTACCTGCGTTCGCCGCTGACCGGCGAGATGGTCCCGCTCTCGGCCCTGGCGCGTTTCGACGTGCCCACCAGCGGCCCGTTGTCCATCAGCCATGACGGCATGTTCCCGGCCGCCAACCTGTCGTTCAACCTGGCCCCTGGCGTGGCCCTGGGTGACGCGGTGCTGCAACTCAACCAGGCGAAGAACGAGATCGGCATGCCGGCCTCGGTGAACGGTTACTTCCAGGGCGCGGCCCAGGCCTTCCAGAGTTCCCTGGCAAGCCAGCCGTGGCTGATCCTCGCGGCGCTGGTGGCGGTCTACATCATCCTCGGGGTGCTCTACGAAAGTTTCGTGCACCCGCTGACGATCATTTCGACCCTGCCGTCCGCCGGTCTCGGCGCACTGATCATGCTCTGGCTGCTGGGCCAGGACTTCTCGATCATGGCGCTGATCGGCCTGGTGCTGCTGATCGGCATCGTGAAAAAGAACGGCATCCTGATGATCGACTTCGCCCTGGAAGCCCAGCGTGGCGGGCTGTCGCCGGAGGACGCGATCTACAAGGCCTGTATCACCCGGTTCCGGCCGATCATCATGACCACCCTGGCCGCCCTGCTCGGTGCCCTGCCGCTGATGCTCGGCCACGGCACCGGCGCCGAATTGCGCCAACCCCTGGGGATCGCCGTGGTCGGCGGCCTGCTGGTGAGCCAGGCGCTGACGCTCTTTACCACCCCCGTCATATACTTGTGGCTTGAGCGGCTCTTCCATCGGCCGACACCGGCGCCCGCGCCGGCGATCACACTCTGAGGCGGGTTCATGCGCGTTCTGATTATCGAAGACGAAGAAAAAACCGCCGACTACCTGCACCGCGGCCTGACCGAGCAGGGCTACACCGTGGACCTCGCCCGGGATGGCGTCGGCGGTCTGCACCTGGCGCTGGAAAGCGACTACGCGGTGATCATCCTCGACGTGATGCTGCCGGAGCTGGATGGCTTCGGCGTACTCAAGGCGCTGCGCGCGCGCAAGCAGACCCCGGTGATCATGCTCACCGCCCGCGAGCGCGTCGAAGACCGTATTCGCGGCCTGCGCGAGGGCGCCGACGATTACCTGGGCAAACCCTTTTCCTTCCTCGAACTGGTGGCCCGCCTGCAGGCCCTGACCCGGCGCAGCGGCGGCGGCCACGAGCCGGTGCAGATCAGCGTCGCCGACCTCTGGGTCGACCTGATCAGCCGCAAGGCCAGCCGCGCCGGCGTGCGCCTGGACCTGACCGCCAAGGAGTTCTCGCTGCTCAGCGTCCTGGCCCGGCGCCAGGGCGAGATCCTCTCCAAGACTTCCATAGCCGAGATGGTCTGGGACATCAACTTCGACAGCGACGCCAACGTCGTCGAAGTGGCGATCAAGCGCCTGCGGGCCAAGCTCGACGGGCCGTTCGAACAGAAATTGCTGCACACCATCCGCGGCATGGGCTACGTGCTGGAGAGTCGCGGTGCCCACTAACAGCATCGCCCTGCGCCTGAGCCTGCTGTTCAGCGGCGTGGCGCTGCTGGTGTTCCTGTTGATCGGCTGGGCCCTGTACCAGCAGGTGGGCAAAGGCCTCGGCCTGCTGCCGGAAGCCGAACTGGAGGCGCGCTACAGCGTGCTGCTGTCGTCGCTCAATCGTGACAGCACCCTGGACCACTGGGCCAAGGTCAGCGCCAAGCTCAAGCAGTTGGGCGAAGAAGACAAGCGCATTCGTTTCTGGGTGGTCAGCGGCGATAGCAACTACGAGTACGGCGCGCCCGACGCCCTGGTTCGCACCTTTGCCGAAGGCCCCGCGGGCATGCGCGACCTGCGCTTGCCGGGGCACGCCTACCCCTTCAAGGTGCTGGTCAACGCCCTGGCGGCCAAGGGGCCGCGCCCGCCATTGAAGTTCCTGATCGCCATCGACACCGAAACCTTCCGGCAGACCCAGCACCACCTGCTGATCGCCCTGATCGGCTTGGCCATCATCGGCATCGCCCTGGCGTCCGCGCTGGGTTACTGGGTGACGCGAATCGGCCTGAAACCCTTGATCAAGCTGTCCGAGGAGGCGCAGAAGCTGGCCCCGCCACGGCTGTCCGGGCGCCTGCAGTTGTCACCGCTGCCGCCGGAGCTCAGCCAGTTCGTCAACTCCTTCAACTCGACCCTGGAACGCGTCGAACATGCCTATTCGCGCCTGGAGTCGTTCAACGCCGACGTCGCCCATGAACTGCGCTCGCCACTGACCAACCTGATTGGCCAGACCCAGGTGGCCCTGACCCGCGGACGCTCGGCCGAGCATTATTTCGAGGTCCTGCAATCGAACCTCGAAGAGCTGGAACGCCTGCGTTCGATCATCAACGACATGCTGTTCCTCGCCAGTGCCGACCAGGGCAGCAAGGCCACCAAGCTGATCAGCGCCTCGCTGGCCGGCGAGGTGGCGACCACCCTGGACTACCTGGACTTCATCCTCGAAGACGCCCAGGTCCAGGTGCGGGTCAGCGGCGATGCCCAGGTACAGATCGAAATCGCCCACCTGCGCCGGGCGCTGATCAACCTGCTGAGCAATGCGGTGCAGCACACGGTGCCGGGGCAGGTGATCGTGGTGCGCATCGAACGCGAGGGCGAGCGGGTCGCCATCGGCGTGTCCAACCCTGGCGAAGCGATTGCCGCCGAGCATCTTTCGCGGTTGTTCGAACGCTTCTACCGGGTCGATGCCTCACGCAGCAACAGCGGCGCCAACCACGGGCTGGGGCTGGCGATCGTCAAGGCCATCGCCCTGATGCACGGCGGCGACGTGTTCGTGCGCAGCCGCGATGGGATCAATACCTTCGGCCTCTACCTTCCGGCCTGAAGCGCTCCTGGGACAAAACACCACAGGCCGGTCGCTCGAGACTGGCCTTTTTCTTGCGTGGGCCGTATACATGCGCCAATAACCCGTACGTTCGAGAGTGCCACCATTCCTCACGCCCCGGCAAAGACCGTCAAGCCGCAAACCTTGCTGATGCTGGTCAGCGGGATGACGGTGGTCGCCATGCTTGCCATCGTGATCTTCCTGCTGATCCGTGAGCGCGACAGCGCCACCGAGGCCGCCGCACGCTCGGCGAACAATATCGTGCAGTTGATCGACGCCGATGTGTTGCGCAACATCGAGCTCTACGACCTGGCGCTGGAGGGGCTGATCCAGGCCTCGCAGCGCCAGGACCTGCTCACGGTTCCCGCCGAGGTCCGTCATCTCGCGCTGTTCGACCGGGCGTCGAGCACCTCGCACAAAGGCGACATCCTGTTACTCGACCGACTGGGCAATGTGATCGCCGACTCTTTATCGGTCACCCCGAGGGCCGAGAATTTTTCCGATCGCGAGTATTTCCAGTCCCACGAGAGCGACCCTGACCCGAGACTGATGATCAGCCATCCGTTCAAGTCCCGCCGGCCCCCGTATCCCTGGCTGATCAGTTTCAGTCGCCGGGTCACCTCCGCGGATGGCGAGTTCCTCGGCGTGGCCGCAGCCGGGATGCGCCTGAGTTACTTCGACGAACTGTTCATGAACCTGAGCGTCGGCAAAGGCGGCTCCATCAGCCTGGTCAGCACCGACGGCACGCTGCTGTCCCGGCAAACACCGTTGCCCGACGAGCTGACCGGCCAGAACTTCAGCAACTACCCCAACTTCATCCGGATCCTGAAACAAGGCAACGGCAGCTTCAGCGCCACCTCGGGGATCGATGGCAGCGAGCGGCTCTATACCTTTTCCCAGGTGGGCGAGCTACCGCTGATCGTGATCGTGGCCCAGTCCGCCGACGAAGTCTATGGCGCCTGGAAACGCACGACCCGCCTGGTCGGCCTGGCCACGGGCGTGCTCTGCATCGGCCTGCTCTGGCTCAGTTGGCTGTTGGCCCGGGAGCTACGCCGACGTCAGCGCGCCGAGCAGGAGCTGGCGCAACTGGCCGCCACCGACTCGCTGACCGGCCTGGCCAATCGCCGGGCGCTGGACCAGACCCTGGCGACCGAATGGGCACGGGCTCAGCGCTCCGGCAAACCGCTGTCGCTGCTGATGATCGATGCCGATCACTTCAAGGCCTTCAACGACCGCCATGGCCACCCGGTCGGCGACGAGGCCTTGCGGCGGCTGGCGCAGGTGATCAGTGACAACATCCGGCGTCCTGGCGACATGGCGGCGCGGTATGGCGGCGAAGAGTTTGCCGTGGTGTTGCCGGAAACCGATGAGCTGGGGGCAATGAGCCTGGCGCAAAAGATCAGGACGGCCATGGCCGCACTGGCGCCCTTCAAGGGCGACCGGCAGGCGATCACCGTCAGCATCGGCGCCAGCACTGCCTCGCCGCCCAGCGACGGCACTGTGGAGCAACTGCTGCGCAAAGCCGACCAGGCGCTGTACCGGGCCAAGCACGAAGGCCGCGACCGCGCGGTGCATACCAGCCTCGATCACTAGCAAGCCGCGTAAAAGCCTTGCATGGCGCTCAAGCCCTGCACTGACTGACTACCCGACCGCTTTCGCGAGCAAGCCTGTTCCTACAGGACACAGGCATAAAAAAAGCCGCCCGGGGGGCGGCTTTCAAATACAACAAAAGGAGAGAGTCGTTACACGGCCGCAACGGGACGCATGTAAGAGATCGGCGCGGTGCTGGCGTCTTCGAAGGTCACCACTTCCCAGGCATCTTTCTGCTCGATGAGCTTACGCAGAAGCTGGTTGTTCAGGGCGTGACCGGACTTGAAGCCTTTGAACTCACCAATCAGGCTATTGCCCAGCAGGTAGAGGTCACCGATAGCGTCGAGGATCTTGTGTTTGACGAATTCGTCTTCGTAACGAAGGCCGTCTTCGTTCAGTACACCGTCCGAATCCACCACGATGGCGTTTTCCACGCTACCGCCGAGTGCGAGGTTGTGCTTGCGCAGGTACTCGATATCACTCATGAAACCAAAGGTCCGGGCGCGGCTGACTTCTTTTACGAACGAAGTGCTGGAAAAATCCACGCTGGCACTCTGGATGCGGTCACGGAACACCGGGTGATCGAAATCGATCTCAAAGCTCACCTTGAAACCTTCGAAAGGCACGAAAGTGGCGCGCTTGTCGCCGTCTTCCACTGAGACTTCACGAAGGATGCGGATGAACTTCTTGGCTGCGTCCTGTTCTTCCAGGCCGGCAGATTGAATCAGGAATACGAAGGGTCCAGCGCTACCATCCATGATCGGAACTTCGGACGCGGAGAGCTCGACGTAGGCGTTATCGATGCCCAGGCCGGCCATGGCCGAGAGCAAGTGCTCAACCGTGTCCACCTTGACGTCACCGTTGACCAACGTGGTCGACATCGTGGTTTCACCGACATTTTCCGCGCGAGCAGGGATCTGCACGACAGGGTCGAGGTCGGCACGACAAAACACGATACCGGTGTCCACAGGCGCTGGCTTGAGGGTCAGATAGACCTTCTCGCCGGAGTGCAGGCCGACACCTGTAGCACGGATAATATTTTTCAGGGTGCGTTGTTTAATCATGGCATGGGCCGCTTCAGCGCAAATTGCGAACAGGTATCAACAAAGGCTGGCGATGATAGCAGACCAGGCCTTTGCTGAACACCAATCACCCTAATACTCCTGATACATTCCATCAATCGGCCTGGCGACGCAGGAAAGCCGGGATATCCAGATAGTCCAGGTCATCCTGCGGGTTCATCTTCGCGGCAGTCGCAGCACCGGCCTGAGCCTGGTTGCGCATGACGGTCGGACGATCCAGGTCACGGTAGTTCACCGATGGCAGCTCATGACGCGCCGGGGCTTGCGTCTGGGCGGCAGCCGATTGGCTGGTTTGCAGCGTATTGTCGATGACCTTCACAGGCTTCTCGATACGCGCACCCAGGCCGGTGGCGACCACGGTCACGTGCAGCTCGTCGCGCATGTCCGGATCGATAACGGTACCGACCTTGACCATGGCGTGCTCGGACGCGAAGGCTTCGATGATGCTACCCACGTCGGAGTACTCACCCAGGGACAGGTCAGGACCGGCGGTGATATTCACCAGGATGCCGCGCGCGCCTTGCAGGTTGACGTCTTCCAGCAGCGGGTTGCGAATCGCCGCCTCGGTCGCTTCACGTGCACGGTTAGGACCGCTGGCGCAGCCAGTGCCCATCATCGCCATGCCCATTTCGCTCATCACGGTACGGACGTCGGCGAAGTCGACGTTGATCATGCCCGGACGCTTGATGATGTCGGAGATACCGCGAACGGCACCGGCGAGTACATCGTCAGCCTTGGCGAAAGCCGACAGCAGGCTGGCGTCCTTGCCCAGGATGGTCAGCAGCTTCTCGTTGGGAATGGTGATCAACGAGTCGACGCTTTCGCTCAGCGCGCGGATGCCTTCATCGGCGATCTGCATGCGCTTGCGGCCTTCGAACGGGAACGGACGGGTCACCACCGCAACGGTGAGGATGCCCATTTCCTTCGCCACTTCGGCAATGATCGGGGCCGCACCGGTACCGGTACCGCCACCCATGCCGGTGGTGATGAACACCATGTTGGTGCCTTGCAGCACTTCGGCGATGCGCTCGCGATCTTCCAGAGCGGCCTGACGACCGACTTCCGGATTGGCGCCAGCACCCAGGCCCTTGGTCACGCCGGTACCCAGTTGCAGGATAGTCCGCGCGCCAATGTTTTTCAGGGCCTGGGCATCGGTGTTGGCGCAGATGAACTCGACGCCTTCAATGTTGCTCTTGACCATGTGGTTAACGGCGTTGCCGCCGCCACCGCCTACGCCGATAACCTTGATTACCGGACTTTGTGGGACGTTGTCTACGAGTTCGAACATGTTCCCTCTCCTTTCATTCTCTAGTTTTTTCGCCTACTTCTACTGCTTTGAAACTTTAAAAGTTGCCCTGAACCCAACGCTTCAAGCGCTCCAGCACAGGTGCTTTCCGTTCTTCATCGCGATAGTCGTTTCTGTTGCCGCCGTTGTAGCCGGACAGGGAAATGCCGTCCGACTGCTTTTGCAGCCCGTACAGCAACAGCCCTACCCCAGTTGAATAGATCGGGTTGCGGACCACGTCCGACAGCCCTTTGACGCTGTGCGGCACGCCCAGGCGCACCGGCATGTGGAAAATCTCTTCGGCCAGTTCGACCGCGCCTTCCATCTTCGAGGTACCGCCGGTCAGCACGATGCCGGCCGGAATCAGGTCCTCGTAGCCGCTGCGACGCAGCTCGGCCTGGATCAGGGTGAACAGTTCGTCGTAGCGCGGCTCGACCACTTCGGCCAGGGCCTGGCGCGACAGTTCGCGCGGCGGACGGTCGCCGACGCTCGGCACCTTGATGGTTTCACCGGCACCGGCCAGTTTCGCCAGGGCACAGGCGTAGCGGATCTTGATCTCTTCGGCGTACTGGGTCGGGGTACGCAACGCCATGGCGATGTCGTTGGTCACCTGGTCGCCGGCAATCGGGATTACCGCGGTATGACGGATCGCGCCTTCGGTGAAGATCGCGATGTCGGTGGTGCCGCCGCCGATGTCCACCAGGCACACGCCCAGCTCTTTCTCGTCGTCGGTCAGGACCGAGTACGCCGAGGCCAGTTGCTCGAGAATGATGTCGTCGATTTCCAGACCGCAGCGACGCACGCACTTCTCGATGTTCTGTGCCGCGTTGACCGCGCAGGTGACCACGTGGACCTTGGCTTCCAGGCGTACGCCGGACATGCCCAGGGGCTCGCGAACGCCTTCCTGGTTGTCGATCACGTAGTCCTGCGGCAGGGTGTGCAGGACCCGCTGGTCCGCCGGGATCGCCACGGCCTGGGCCGCATCGAGCACGCGCTCGAGGTCCGCCGCACTGACTTCGCGGTCGCGGATCGCGACGATACCGTGGGAGTTCAGGCTGCGGATGTGATTACCCGCCACGCCGACGAACGCCGAGTGGATCCGGCAACCGGCCATCAGTTGCGCTTCTTCTACCGCGCGCTGGATCGATTGCACGGTGGACTCGATATTCACCACCACGCCCTTCTTCAGGCCACGGGAAGGGTGGGTGCCGATACCGACGATTTCCAGCGTGCCATCGGCCGCGACCTCGCCCACCAGCGCCACCACCTTGGAGGTACCGATATCCAGCCCGACGATCATTTTGCCGCTTTGCACGTTTGCCATGGTCCTGCCTCTTCTTAATTCTTCGCAACGGCGGGTTTGGCCGTCACGGGTGCCACAGGTTCCCGCCATCCGACGGCCAGGCCGTTGGAATAACGCAGATCGATGCTGGCAATGTTCGTAATCTGTTCTTTCAGCGTTTTTTCATAAATGGCAATAAAACGGCGCATCTTCTCGACCAGATGGTCGCGGCCCAACAACAGCTCGATTCCCGGCCCCGCGCTGCCCGCGCCGGTGGTCAGAAACCAGCTGCCACGTTCACGCAGCTCCAGCCGGGCAATCGAGAAACCCAGCGGGCGCAGCATCTGACTCAACACCTGATACTGCTGCATCACCTGCTGCTGGGCCCGTTGGGGACCGAACAGCTGCGGTAGATGCTCGTAGTTCGCCAGTTCCCGTGGCGCGAACGCCTGGCCCTGGTTGTTCAACAGCGCCCCATCGCCCCAGCGGGCCACCGGCAATTGCTCTTCCAGGCGGATCACCACCTGGTCCGGCCACACACGCCGGACCTCGGCGTGGGCGATCCACGGCATGGTCTCAAGCTCCGCGCGCATGCTCGCCAGGTCGATGGTGAAGAAGCTCGACGCGACGTACGGCGCGATCCGCTGCTGCACCGCCTGCTGGCTGATGTAGCTCAGGTCGCCCTGCACGTTGATCTTGCTGATCGGCCGATCGGCATAGGGCAACAGGCGCTGGGCACCTTCGTAGGTGCCGAAACCCAGGGCCACCAGCAGCACCGGCCACATCAGGCGCTTGAAAATGCTGAAGTTGGCTTTCGGCAGGCGCACCGACATCGGCTCTTTAGCCACCATCCGGCTGGCACCCCGCGGCACCGGCTTGTTACGGCCGGGGGCGGGTGACTGATGACGAATCGATGCGCCTTGCATGGTCTTAACCTCGCGCCTCTACACTGGCCGCCAGGATCGCCAGCACCAACTGCTGGAAGTCCAGGCCGGCGGCCCGCGCGGCCATGGGGACCAGACTGTGGTCAGTCATGCCCGGCGCGGTGTTGACTTCCAGGAACCAGAACTGCCCGTCGGCGTCCTGCATCACGTCGGCCCGGCCCCAACCGGCGATACCGAGCGCCTCGCAGGCCTTGGCCGTGAGGTCCATCAATTCTTTTTCCTTGGTGCTATCGAGGCCGCAGGGAATCCGATACTGGGTATCGGACGCCAGGTACTTGGCGTCGTAGTCATAGAACGAATGCGGGGTGCCGAGGGCAATCGGCGGCAGGATCTGGTCGCGCAGGGTGGCGATGGTGAACTCCGGACCTTGAATCCATTGTTCGACCAATACTTGCGAATCGTAGGCGGCGGCGGCTTTCCAGGCGGCGATCAGATCGTCGGCACAGGTCACTTTGGCCATCCCAATACTGGAGCCTTCATGAGCAGGTTTGACGATCAAAGGGAACCCCAGTTCCGCGCCGGCTGAAATACAGTCGGCCGCGGAACTCAACACGGCGTGACGCGGTGTCGGAATCCCCAGGCTGTGCCAGACCTGCTTGGTCCGCAGCTTGTCCATGGCCAGCGCCGAGGCGAGGATGCCGCTGCCGGTGTAGGGAATCCCCAGGCATTCGAGCAGGCCTTGCATGCTGCCGTCTTCACCGCCGCGACCGTGCAGGATGATAAAGGCGCGGTCGATCTTTTCATTGAGCAGGCGTTGCAGGAAATCGTCGCCCACATCGATACCGAAAGCATCGACACCGGCGCTTTGCAGCGCTTCGAGCACCGCGTTGCCGGACTTCAGCGAGACCTCGCGCTCGGCGCTCTTGCCGCCGAACAGCACGGCGACGCGGCCGAAGGATTTCGGCGGGGCGGTCGAGAACAGGTTGGCGTAGGCAGCGGTCATTTCGACTTCTCCTGGCTGGCTACGGCAGTGGCGAACAGCGGGCTCTTGAGCAATTGCGGGGCAAGGCCACCGATATCGCCGGCCCCCTGGCAGAGCAGGATGTCACCGGGCAGCAACAGCGGCTTGACCAGCGGAGCCAGCTCGACACCACGCTCGATATAGATCGGGTCGAGCTGGCCGCGCTGACGAATGCTGCGGCACAGCTGGCGGCTGTCCGCGCCCGGAATCGCTTCCTCGCCGGCCGGATAGACTTCCATCAACAGCAGGACATTGGCGTCGGCCAGCACCTGGACGAAATCGTCGTACAGGTCGCGGGTGCGGGTGTAGCGGTGCGGCTGGTAGACCATCACCAGGCGGCGCTCCGGCCAGCCACCGCGGACAGCCTTGATCACCGCCGCGACTTCGGTCGGGTGGTGACCGTAGTCGTCCACCAGCATCACGCTGCCGCCGTCCACCGGCAGTTCGCCGTAGACCTGGAAGCGCCGGCCGACGCCCTGGAAGCCCGACAGCCCCTGGACGATGGCTTCATCGCTGATGCCCTCGTCGGTGGCGATGGCGATGGTTGCCAGGGAATTGAGCACGTTATGGTTGCCGGGCATGTTCACCGACACGTTCAGCGGCTCGCGGTCGCGGCGCAGCACGGTGAAGTGGGTCTGCATGCCGGCTTGGCGAATATTGATCGCGCGCACGTCGGCGTCTTCGTGGACCCCGTAGGTCACGGTCGGACGGGCGATCTGCGGGAGGATCTCGCGGACCACCGGATCGTCCAGGCAGACCACGGCCAGGCCGTAGAACGGCAGGTTGTGGAGGAACTCGACGAAGGTCTTCTTCAGTTTGTTGAAGTCGCCTTCGTAAGTGTCCATGTGGTCGGCGTCGATGTTGGTGACCACGGCGACCAGCGGTTGCAGGTGCAGGAAGCTGGCGTCGCTTTCATCGGCTTCGGCGATCAGGTAGCGGCTGGTGCCGAGCTGGGCATTGGTGCCGGCGGCATTCAGCCGGCCACCGATGACAAAGGTCGGATCGAGGCCACCGGCGGCGAACACCGAGGCGATCAGGCTGGTGGTGGTGGTCTTGCCATGGGTACCGGCGACGGCGATACCGTGGCGATAACGCATCAGCTCGGCCAGCATCTCGGCGCGCGGCACCACCGGAATGCGTCGCTCCAGGGCGGTGGCGACTTCCGGGTTGGATTTGTTCACGGCACTCGACACCACCAGCACATCGGCCTCGGCGGCGTTCTCGGCACGATGGCCGATAAAGATGTGGGCACCGAAGGACTCGAGACGTTCGGTCACCGGCGAGGTTTTCAGGTCGGAACCGGACACTTCATAGCCCAGGTTCAACAACACTTCGGCAATCCCGCACATGCCCACGCCGCCGATACCGACGAAGTGGATACGACGGATACGGCGCATTTCCGGTTGCGGCATGGCTTTCTGATTCTCAACCATGGGCCACCTCCAGGCAGATCTCGACCACGGTGCGGGTGGCATCTGGCTTGGCCAGGCGGCGGGCAGTGCGCGCCATGCTGTTCAGTCGTTCCGGTTGCATCAAAACCTCTGTCAGGCGAGCCGCCAGGTCGGCGGCGCCAGTCGTTCTTTGCGGCAGCAGGAAGGCAGCGCCCTCCCCGGCCAGATATTCGGCATTGCGGGTCTGGTGATCGTCGATCGCATGGGGCAAGGGCACCAGCAACGAGGGCAGACCGGCGGCGGCCAGTTCACTGACGGTCAAGGCGCCGGCACGGCAGACCACCAGGTCGGCCCAGCCATAGGCTTGGGCCATGTCTTTGATAAAGGGCGCCACTTGCGCCTCGACGCCGACCGCCTGGTAGCGTTCGGCGGTGATTTCGTCGTGATTGCGTCCGGCCTGATGAAACACTTCCGGGCGGTACTCGGCCGGCACTTGCGCCAGGGCTTCGGGCAACAGCTTGTTCAACGGTTCGGCACCCAGGCTGCCACCCAGGATCAGCAGGCGCGCGCGGCGTCCGGCGAGGTCCTGGCGCGGGGTTTCCAGGAACAGTTCGGTGCGCACCGGGTTACCGGTGGTCCGACGTTTGCCCGAGGCGCCGAAGGTATTCGGGAAAGCTTCGCAGACCCGGGTCGCCAAGGGCACCAGCAGCCGATTGGCGGTACCCGCCACGGCGTTCTGTTCATGAACGATCACCGGAATACCGGCCATCCGCGCGGCGACGCCACCGGGGCCGGTCACGTAACCGCCAAAGCCCAGCACACAGACCGGCTTCAGTTCACGCATGACCTTGCGTGCCTGCCATACAGCCTTGAGCAGGACGAACGGTGCCTTGAGCAACGACAGCTTGCCCTTGCCCCGCAGGCCCGTGACCTGGATCAGGTGCAACGGCAGGCCGGCGCCTGGCACCAGTTCGTTCTCGATACCCCGCGGCGTGCCCAACCAGTGCACCTCGTAGCCGCGCGCCTGGAATTCCCGCGCGCAGGCCAGCGCCGGGAACACGTGCCCGCCGGTGCCGCCGGCCATGATCAGCACTTTATCGGCCATGGGGTGACTCCTCGGCGAAGTCACTTTCATCGAACTCCATCTCTTCACTGCCCAGATGGGTTCGACTCTCCCACTCGATACGCAGCAACAAGCCGAGCTGGGCACAGCAGATCACCAACGAACTGCCGCCGTAACTGAGGAACGGCAGGGTCAGGCCCTTGGTCGGCAACAGGCCGACGTTCACACCGATATTGATCAGGAACTGACCGATCCACAGGAACGCCAGGCCGTAGGCCATATAGGCGGCAAAGTACTGCTTGGCCTTTTCCGCCCAGAGGCCGATGTACATGGCCCGCACACTGACGAAAACGAACAGTGCGACCGTGAGCAGCGAACCCACCGCCCCCAACTCTTCGGCCAGGACGGAGAACACGAAGTCGGTGTGCGCTTCAGGCAGGTAGAACTGTTTCTGCACGCTGTTGCCCAGGCCCACGCCCAGCCATTCGCCGCGCCCGAAGGCGATCAGCGCCTGGGTCAGCTGGTAGCCGGAACCGAACTGGTCGGCCCAGGGGTCGGTAAAGGTGGTCAAACGCGCCATCCGGTAGGGTTGCGCCTTGATCAGCACCACCACCGCCACCACCGCGAGCATGACCATCAGGCCGAAGCGCAACAGCCCGACCCCGCCGAGGAACAGCATTGCCGCCGCCGCGCCCATCATCACCACGGTGGCACCGAAGTCCGGTTCCATCAGCAACAGCCCGGCCATCGGCAACAACACGATGAAGGGCTTGAAGAAGCCCATCCAGCTTTCGCGGACTTCCTTCTGGCGCCGTACCAGGTAACCGGCGAGGTAGATCACCACGAAGACCTTGGCGATTTCCGAGGGCTGCACGTTGAAGAAGCTGAAGCCGATCCAGCGCATCGAACCGTTCACCTCGCGGCCGATGCCCGGTAGCAGCACCATGACCAGCAAGCCGAAGGCGCCCACCAGCATCATGAAGCCCATGCGCTGCCAGGTGGCGATCGGCACCATCATGGTGGCGATGCAGGCACCCAGGCCGATGACCATGTAGATCAGGTGGCGAATCATGTGGTACAGCGCGTTGCCCGACTGCACGGCGGCGACTTCCGACGACGCCGAGGTGATCATCACCAGGCCCAGGCCCAACAGGCCCAAGGCGCCGGCCAGCATCGGGAAATCGACGTCAATGCCATGCCCGCTGATAATCGGCGACGGATAGGGCTTGATGATGTTGAAACTCATACCAACCCCTCCACGGCCCGGGCGAACAGGCGTCCGCGTTCTTCATAGTTCTTGAACATGTCGAAGCTGGCACAGGCTGGCGACAGCAGCACCGCGTCACCCGGCTCGGCCAACTCGGCACAGCGTTGCACGGCCTCGTCCAGGCTCTGCACGCGAACCAGCGGCACATCGTCACCCAGGCCCTGGGCCAGGAGCTCGGCATCGCGGCCAAGCAGGACCACCGCACGGCAGTTGGCCGCGACCGGACCGCGCAGGCCGCTGAAGTCAGCACCCTTGCCGTCGCCACCGGCGATCAGCACAACTTTGCCGGCAATGTCGGCCCCGAGGCCTTCGATGGCGGCCAGCGCCGCACCGACGTTGGTGGCCTTGGAGTCGTTGTAGTAGTTCACGCCGTTCAACTCGCGCACCCACTGGCAGCGATGTTCGAGACCGGAGAAAGTCCGCAGGCTCGAGAGCATGGCGTCGAACGGCAGCCCGACCGCATGGCCCAGGGCCAGGGCCGCCAGGGCATTGGCCTGGTTGTGGGCGCCGCGAATCCGCAGTTCGCTCACCGGCATCAGGTTCTGGAATTCGAAGGCCAGGTACTTTTCGCCGTTCTCTTCACGCAAGCCGAAGGCCTTGAAGTCCGGTTTGCCGAGGCCGAAGGTCCAGCACGGCAGGCCTTCGCTCATCAGCGGCCGGGACAAGGCGTCCTGACGATTGACCACCACCTGCCTCGCGCCACGGAAGATCCGGTGCTTGGCTAGGTGATAAGCCGGCAGGCCGCTGTAGCGGTCCATATGGTCTTCGCTGACATTGAGCACGGTGGCCACTTCGGCACCGAGGTGGTCGGTGGTTTCCAGTTGGAAGCTCGACAGTTCCATCACGTACAGCTCGACGTCGTCACTGAGCAAATCCAGCGCCGGGGTGCCGAGGTTGCCGCCGACGGCGACGCGCTTGCCGGCCGCCGCGGCCATCTCGCCCACCAGGGTGGTGACGGTGCTTTTCGCGTTGGAACCGCTGATGGCGACAATCGGCGCCTTCGCGTGACGCGCGAACAGCTCGATATCACCGGACAACTTCACGCCACGGGCAGCCGCCGCTTGCAGGGCCGGAGTCGCCAGGGCCAGGCCGGGGCTCACGTAGAGCTCGTCGGCACGGCAGAGGAATTCGACATCCAGCTCGCCACAACGCACTTCCACCTGCGGATAGTCACGGCGCAGCGTGGCCAGCTCCGGTGGATTTTCCCGCGTATCGGCCACGGCAAAGGCAATGCCCCGGTTCGCCAGGAAGCGAACCAGGGACATGCCGCTCTTGCCGAGGCCGACAACGATGCGGAAGTGGTCAGAAGCGATCAGTGACACGTGTTCTACCTCAGCTTCAGAGTGGCAAGGCCGACCAGCACCAGGATCACGGTGATAATCCAGAAACGGACGATCACCCGTGGCTCGGGCCAACCCTTGAGTTCAAAGTGGTGGTGAATCGGCGCCATGCGGAACACACGGCGGCCCGTCAATTTGAAGGAAGCGACCTGGATCACCACCGACAGGGTTTCCATCACGAACACACCGCCCATGATGAACAGGACGATTTCCTGGCGAACGATCACCGCAATGGTGCCCAGGGCCGCGCCCAGCGCCAGTGCGCCGACGTCGCCCATGAAGACCTGGGCCGGATAGGTGTTGAACCAGAGGAAACCCAGGCCGGCACCGATCAGCGCACCGCAGAACACGATCAGCTCGCCCGCGCCCGGGACATAAGGAATCAGCAGGTATTCGGCAAACTTCACGTTACCCGACAGGTAGCAGAAAATCCCCAATGCGCCGCCGACCATCACCGTCGGCATGATCGCCAGGCCATCGAGGCCGTCGGTCAGGTTGACCGCGTTGCTCGAACCGACGATGACGAAGTAGGTCAGGACGACGAAACCGACACCCAGCGGGACGCTGACATCCTTGAGCATCGGCACGATCAGGGTGGTTTCCACCGGGGTCTGCGCGGTCATGAACAGGAAGATCGCGGCGCCGAGGCCGAACACCGACTGCCAGAAATATTTCCAGCGGCTCGGCAGGCCACGGGAGTTCTTCTCGATCACCTTGCGGTAATCGTCGACCCAGCCGACGGCGCCGAACAGCAGGGTGACCAACAGGACCACCCAGACATAACGGTTGTGCAGGTCGGCCCAGAGCAAGGTGCTGATGCCGATGGCCGAGAGAATCAAGGCACCGCCCATGGTCGGCGTACCGGACTTGGACAGGTGCGATTGCGGACCGTCATTGCGCACGGATTGGCCGATCTGGCGATTCTGCAACGTACGGATCATCCAGGGACCCAGGCACAGCGACAAAGACAGTGCGGTCAGTACCCCGAGAATCCCGCGCAGGGTCAGGTACTGAAAGACCGCAAAGCCTTTGTGAAACTGTTGCAGGTACTCCGCTAGCAGCAGCAGCATTAATGCTTCTCTCCCTTGTGTTCGTCAGAAGCGGGCCCACACAAAGCCGCCACGATGTTTTCCATCGCAGCGCTGCGCGAACCCTTGATCAAAATGGTGGTGTCAGTGTCTTGCTCGGCGCCCAGCGCCTCGATCAGATCGGCCTGGGTGGCGAAATGACGGGCGTGCAGGCCGAAGGCGTTGACGGCATGAACCATCATCGGTCCCACCGCATATAGCGCTGAAACCTTGTCGGCGGCATAAGCGCCTACTTCACGATGTCCTTGCTCCGCCCACTCGCCCAACTCGCCGATATCTCCGAGCACCAGAACGGTGCGGCCGGAAAAGCCGGCGAGTATATCAACGGCGGCAGCGATTGAGGCAGGGTTGGCGTTGTAGGTGTCGTCAATGACACGAATGCCATTGATTGCTAATTGCGCCACCGTGCGCCCCTTGACCGGCTGCACCGCTTCCAGCCCGGCCACGATGCCCGGCAGGGAAACGCCGAGGGCATGGGCGGCGGCGGCGGCGGCCAGGGCATTGGCCACGTTGTGGGTGCCCAGCAGGTTCAGTTGCACCGGGGCACTGCCCAGTGGGCTGTGCAGTTCAAATCTTGGGCAGCCGCGCGGATCACGGGAAATCTGTCCGCCATGGAAATCGGCGGCGGTGTTTTCCAGGGCAAAGCTCAGGACTTTTCGACCGGCGGCACGGGTTTGCCAGATACCGAAAGCCTTGTCGTCCAGGTTGAGGACCGCCACGCCGTCGGCCTGCAGCCCTTCAATGATTTCGCCCTTGGCCTCGACGATTTTCTCGGGACCACCGAACTCGCCGACATGGGCGGTTCCGGCATTGTTCAGTACGGCCACATGGGGCTTGGTCATGGCGACGGTGTAGGCAATTTCGCCGAGGCGCGACGCCCCCAGCTCAATGACCGCGGCACTGTGCTCCGGGGCCAGTTCGAGCAGGGTCAGCGGCACACCCAGTTCATTGTTCAGGTTGCCGCGAGTGGCCAGGACCAGGCCACGGGTGCGCAGGATGCTCGCGAGCAGTTCCTTGACCGTGGTCTTGCCGCTGGAGCCGGTAATGGCCGCCACCGGCTGGGTAAAGGCGGCGCGGTTCAGCGCGCCCAACTGCCCCAGGGCCAGACGGCTGTCGGCGACCAGCAACTGCGGCAGCTTGCTGCCGGCCACTTCACGCTCGACCAGTGCCGCGACGGCGCCTTTGGCGGCGACATCGTCGAGATAATCGTGACCGTCGAAACGCGGCCCGGCCAGCGCGACAAACAACTGGCCCGGCTGAATCGCCCGGCTGTCGATGCTGACGCCATTGAAGCTGGCGTCGGCCGCCAGCAGGCGCGCCGACAAGGCTTTGGCCACTTCGCTGAGTTTCATCGCCTCAAGCATGGGCGACCTCCCAGGCATCCAGGGCCTTGGTGGCTTCGACCAGATCGGAGAAGTCATGGCGCTGGCCGTTGATCTCCTGATAGTCCTCATGACCTTTGCCGGCCAGGACGATCACGTCGTCGGCCGAAGCACCGGCAATCAGTTCGGCGATGGCCAGGCCGCGACCGGCGACAAAACGGACCTTGTCCGCGGCCACGAAGCCGGCACGGATATCGTCGAAAATCCGCGAAGGGGTTTCCGAACGCGGATTGTCATCGGTGACCAGCGCCACATCGGCCAGACGCTCGACCACTTCCGCCATCAGCGGACGCTTGCCGCGATCGCGGTCGCCGCCACAGCCGAACAGGCAGAGCAATTGACCCTTGGCGTGGGGACGCAGGGCCAGCAGGACTTTTTCCAGGGCATCCGGGGTGTGGGCGTAGTCGACCACCACCAATGGCCGGGCACCGCCACCCAGGCGTTGCATGCGACCGGCCGGACCTTCGAGCTGTGGCAACACCCGCAGGATCTCGTCCAGCGGGTAATCCAGGCCCAGCAAGGCACCGATCGCCGCCAGCAGATTGCTCAGATTGAAACGCCCGAGCAGGGCACCGCGCAGATGATGCTCGCCCTGCGGCGTCACCAGCGTGGCGCGCACGCCTTCGTCGCTGAATTGTGCGTCGCGGCAATAGAGGTAGGCGCTCGGATCTTCCAGGCTATAGGTCACCAGGCGCGATTCATGTTTTTCCGAAGCCAACTGGCGACCGAACTCATCGTCGATATTGATGACGCGGCAGCTCAGGTCGGTCCAGTTGAACAGCTTGGCCTTGGCCGCGCCGTAGGCCTGCATGGTGCCGTGATAATCCAGGTGATCGCGGGACAGGTTGGTGAACACCGCCACGTCGAACGCCAGCGCGGTCACCCGTCCTTGATCCAGACCGTGGGAAGACACTTCCATGGCCACGGCCTTGGCCCCGGCTTTCTTCAAGTCGGCCAGGCTCGCCTGCACGGCAATCGGGTCCGGCGTCGTCAGCATGCCGCTCTGCAGCGCACCGTGAAAACCCGTTCCCAGTGTGCCGAGAATGCCGCAATGCTGGCCCAGCAGATCCAGAGCCTGGGCAATCAACTGGCTGACACTGGTCTTGCCGTTGGTCCCGGTCACGCCCACCAGGTTCAGGTGGCGACTCGGATCACCGTAGAAACGCCCGGCGATATCGGAGAGCTGCGCGGCCAGGCCCTTGACCGGGATCAGCGGCACATCGGTGATCGGCAGCACGGTGGCGCCTTCGACTTCATAGGCGACCGCCGCCGCGCCGCGCTGCAAGGCGTCGGCAATATGGTTGCGGCCGTCGACCTTGCCGCCCGGTATCGCCAGGAACAGGTCGCCGGCGCGGACTTTACGGCTGTCGAGCGCCAATTCGCGAATCAGCAGATCGCGACCGGCGTGGGCAAAAATCTTGTTCAGGCTCAGGGACATTAACCACGCCCTCCTTTAACCGGGGCAGGCGCGACAATGGCCTGCTGCTGGGGCGTTGTCGGCAAGTCGTCGGGGATGACGTTCATCAGGCGCAGAGTGCCGGACATGACTTTGCTGAAGACCGGTGCCGAGACCAGGCCACCGAAGTAACCGGCCTTGCTCGGTTCGTCGATCACCACCACGATGGCGTAGCGCGGATCGCTCATCGGGCCGAAACCGGCGAACAGCGAGCGGTAGGCGTTTTCCTCATAACCCTTGGTGCCGACCGAGGTCTTGCGCGCCGTACCGGACTTGCCGGCCACGTGATAGGCCGGCACTTTCGCGCGCCAGACACCGCGCGGCGCCTCGATCACTTGTTGCAACATACCTTGCATGGTCTTGGCGACATTTTCCGGGATAACCTGGGTACCCTCGGGCATCTTGTCGGTCTTGATCAAGGTCAGCGGCACGATCTTGCCGTTGTTGGCCAGGGCCGAGAACGCGTGCACCAGCTGGATCGCGGTCACCGACAGGCCGTAGCCGTAGGACAGGGTCGCGGTCTCGGCCTTGCGCCACTCGCGGTAGTTCGGCAGGTTGCCGACCCGCTCGCCGGGGAAGCCGAGGCCGGTGTCCTGGCCCAGGCCGACTTTCTGCATCACGCGGAAAATCGCTTCGCCGCCGATATCGAAGGCGACCTTGCTCATGCCGACGTTACTGGAGTTGATCAGGATGCCGGTCAGGTCGAGCACCGGACCTTCGGTCTTGGACACGTCACGAATGGTGTACTTGCCCAACTGCAGGGTGCCCGGGTAGACCTCCACCGTGTCGCTGGGTTTCCAGCGGCCGGTTTCCAGGGCCGCGCTCATGGAGATCGGTTTCATGGTCGAACCCGGCTCGAACACGTCGATCATCGCGCGATTGCGCATCATCGCCGGTTGCAGGTTGCGCCGGTTGTTGGGGTTGTAGGTCGGCTGGTTGACCATGGCGAGGATCTCGCCGGTCTTCACGTCCATGATCACCAGGCTGCCGGCCTTGGCGCCGTTTTCCACCAGGGCGTTGCGCAGTTCGCGGTTGGCCAGGTATTGCAGGCGCAGGTCAATGGACAACGCCAAGGGCTTGCCGGCCTTGGCGTTTTTGGTGACCTGGACATCCTTGATCAACCGGCCGCGCCGGTCCTTGATCACCTGTCGCTTGCCGGGCACCCCGGCCAGCCATTCGTCGTAGGCCAGTTCCACCCCTTCGCGACCGTGGTCGTCGATGTCGGTAAAGCCGACCATATGGGCCGCCACTTCACCGGCCGGGTAGAACCGCCGGAACTCCTCGATGCCGTAGACCCCAGGAACCTTGAGGTCGAGCACGGACTGGCCCTGTTCCGGGGTCAGGCCGCGGACCAGGTAGATGAATTCTTTATTGGCCTGCTGTTCCAGGCGCTCGGTCAGCAGCTTCGGGTCCTGCCCGAGCGCAATGGCCAGCGCCGGCCAGCGATCCTTGGCCAGTTGCATTTCCTTGGCGTTGGCCCACAGCGTGGTCACCGGGGTACTGACGGCCAGGGGCTCGCCATTACGGTCGGTGATCAGGCCACGGTGCGCCGGAATCGGGATATGCCGCATGCTGCGCGCATCGCCCTGGCCGATCAGGAACGCCCGGTCGATGACCTGCAGGTCGACGATCTTCCAGCTGATATAGCCGACCATGATCGCCAGCGCGCCGAGGACCACGCGGAAGCGCCACGGATAGAGCGCGCCTTCGAGTTTCATCATGGCGCCACCATCCTGACTTCGGATGGGCTGGGGATGCGCATCTTCAGTTGTTCGGTGGCCAGGGTTTCGATCCGGCTGTGGGCGGTCCAGGTGCTCTGCTCGAGGATCAGGCGACCCCATTCGGCCTGGGCCTTGTCACGCACGCTCAGCTCGTTGTACAGCGAGTTGAGCAACTGACGGTTCCAGTGCGCGCTGTAGGCCACGCCGATGGCGGAAACCAGCACGGCGACAAACAGCAGGAACATGAAAAAGCTTCCGCCTGGAAGTGGCTTGGCGTAGAGCTTGCTCACCGCAACTTCTCCGCGACGCGCATGACGGCGCTGCGCGCACGCGGGTTGGCCTTGAGCTCGGCTTCGGAGGCGAACTGGGCCTTGCCATGCACTTTGATCCGCGGCTCGAAAGCCTGGTGACGGACCGGCAGGTTACGCGGCAGGTTGTCGCTTTCGCCCTTGACCAGGCGGCGCATGAACAGTTTGACGATGCGGTCTTCCAGGGAGTGGAAGCTGATGACCACCAGGCGGCCGCCGACTTCCAGGGCGTCGAGCGCCGCTTCGAGACCGGTTTCCAGATCGCCCAGTTCGTTGTTGACGTGGATGCGCAGGCCCTGGAACGCACGGGTCGCCGGGTTCTTGCCCTTTTCCCAGGCCGGGTTGGCGACCTTCAGCACTTCGGCCAGGTCGGCGGTGCGCTCGAAGGGTTTGATCACGCGACGCTCGACCACGGCACGGGCCATGCGTCCGGAGAAACGTTCTTCGCCGTATTCCTTGAAGACCCGGGCAATTTCTTCAGCCGGTGCAGTGGCAATGAACTCGGCGGCACTGATGCCACGGGACGGGTCCATGCGCATATCCAGCGGGCCGTCGTTCATGAAACTGAAGCCGCGCTCCGGATCGTCGAGCTGCGGCGAGGACACGCCAAGGTCGAGCAGGATGCCGTTGACCTTGCCGGCCATGTCACGCTCGACGATTTCCGAACCGAGCTCGGCAAAGCTGCGCTGCACAACGACAAAGCGGCCGTCTTCGGCCGCTAGCGCTTGCCCGGTGGCAATCGCCTGAGGATCCTTGTCGAACCCGAGGAGTCGGCCACCCGGCCCGAGCTTGCTGAGAATCAGCCGGCTATGCCCGCCACGGCCGAAGGTGCCATCCAGATAGCAGCCATCAGGGCGTACGGCGAGAGCCTCGACGGCTTCGTCAAGCAGTACGGTGATGTGGTTAAAGCCGCTATCAATAGTCACAGGATCAGATCACGCAGTTCATCAGGCATCGCGCCCGGTTGTTGAATGGCCGCCAGGTCCGCTGCCGATACAGCGTTCCAGGCGTCCTCGTCCCACAGTTGAAACTTGTTCAGTTGGCCCACCAGCATCGCGTGCTTGTCCAGCTTCGCGTACTCGCGCAGGCGCGGCGGCACCAGGAAACGGCCGCTGCCGTCGAGCTCGAGGTCGACGGCATTACCAATCAGCAAACGCTGCAGCCGGCGGTTCTCTTCCCGCAACGACGGCAACGCACGCAGCTTGGTTTCAATCAGCTCCCACTCGTCGAGCGGGTACACACACAAACAGGGGTCCACGGCATCAATGGTCACGATCAGTTGGCCGGAACTACGCGAAACGAGCTCGTCACGGTACCGGCTCGGCATAGCGAGACGGCCCTTTGCATCGAGACTGATAGCGTTGGCTCCGCGAAACACAGCTGCGTTTCTCCAAATATTAGCGTTTTACGTCAAAAAAACCCACTTCATGCCACTTTCCTCCACTTGCGCACACTATAGGAATGCGCCCACCACACCGTCAAGGCGCGGTCTTAAGGAAAAGCCTTACAGATCGGAGATTTAGGAGCATAAAAGGAGGTAATTCGACAATCGGGAGAGTGTTTCCGGAGACGAACTTCAAGCCACTCAGAAATTTGAGTGTGGAAGTTAAAGTGATTTGTGAAGAGTAAGATTTTTTCGGTATTACAAATGCGCTTCTGCCAGCGATTGCGTGCAGGGAGGGAAAGAGGTGGAGAGTCGATCTGTAAGCCGGGTTCTGTCGAGGACAGTCATTCCTCTACGATGGCCATCACTGGACATCTTTAGCAACCTACCCGGTTCCAGCGCGGGCCACGCCTTGGAACCCTATTTGGTCTTGCTCCGAGT
>Ga0302153_10000093_pt1 | contig 46172 bp, 32 predicted proteins | sample I_Bog_N2_2_FD_192429 | JGI IMG/M metagenome (GOLD analysis project Ga0302153, IMG submission 192429) | Peat permafrost microbial communities from Stordalen Mire near Abisko, Sweden - I_Bog_N2_2 | ecosystem: Environmental > Terrestrial > Soil > Wetlands > Peat | place: Sweden: Abisko, Stordalen... | reverse complement strand
GCAGATGGTTGAGGCGGGCACGGTGCTGGTGGAGCTGGAGTCGCCGGACGTCGACTCGCGCTTGATCATCGTGCGCCGTGAAATCGATATCCTCCAATTGCAGATGCGCCGCCAGGCCGGGCGCAGCGAAACCGCGGCCGATGTCGGCATTCTCGAACAGCGTTTGGCGGAGGCCGTGGCCGAATACCGGGGTTTGCAAGCCCGTCGTGATCGTCTGTTGTTAAAGGCACCGCAGGCCGGCCAGGTGCGCGACCTGATGCCGCAATTGGCCGTCGGGCGCTGGGTTTCGACCAAGGAGCCGCTGGCGCGGGTAGTCGAGGGCGGCACCCGCATGCGTGGTTATCTGGCCGAAGAGGACTTGTGGCGGGTCGCGCCGGGAGCGAAGGGGCGCTTTGTCGCCGACGACCCGATGCGCCCGGCCTGGCCGGTGGAGCTGCTGGACGTCGATGCCAACGGGGTGGCGGCCATCGACCAGGAGGCGCTGACCTCCGATCACCATGGCCCGATTGCCGTGCGCCGTGACGAAAACCGTCGGCCGGAACCGGTGCAGGCGCAGTACGGCGCCCGCCTGCGGTTGCTCGAGGACGTACCGACGCCAAGCCATCCGCTGCGCGGCGTGGCGGTGTTGCAGGGACGCAGTGAGTCATTGTTGGGCACGGTCTGGCGGCGCATGGCCGCCCTGGGCGTGCGGGAGAGTGGTTTCTAGCCAGTACAACGGTTCAGGGAGTACAACCGATGTTGAACAATTCGTCTGCCGCCGGTTTGTCCATGCGGCCCTCACGGCCTACCGATGGGCCTTTTCTGCAGAGCCTCTATAAGTCGGCCCGTCCCGAATTACAGTGGATCGACGCCGATCCCGAGGTGGTCGAGCAGGTGGTCGCCCAGCAATTCCAGGTGCAGGAGCGGGGTATCGGCGAGCACTTCCCCGATGCGATGCACTACGTGGTGGAAAAGCTCGACACCCCTATCGGCGTGCTCAGCGCCGATTTCGGCCCGAATGAAATCCGCGTGCTGTACCTGGCGTTTATCCCGGCGGCCCGTGGCAAGGGGTTTGGTCGCAGCGTGCTGCAAGGGGTGCAGAAGGCCGCCGAGCAGGTGCGCTGCCCGGTGGCGACGGTGGTCTGGGCGAGTAATCCCCAGGCGCGCCAGCATTACCTGGCGCTGGGGTTTCAGGTTGAAGAGAGTTCCCCGGGGGCTGATCGTCTGGTCTGGTATCCGGGTTTCAGTTGAAGACGATATTGAAATAACCCAGGGCCGGATCACGGCCCAGGGGCGGTTCGCGGGACACGAAGACGGCGTCTACGCGGCCCAGGTTCGGTAACTCCAGGGCGCACAGGCCGTCGACGAACTCCGTCGGTTCCAGGCTGCGCAACAGCACATTGAAGGGCATTCGGCTGCTTTCCGGCAGGCGCGATTGCGGGCGCAGCGCGATCGCCTCGATCTCGATCGGCAGCAGGCTGCCGTCGGGCAGATGCAGCGGGCAGTGTTGTTTCATCAACGCCTGGAAGTGTTCACTTGAAACCTGTTGCAGCATCGATATTCTCCGTCATATACGGCAAAAACCGGGACACCGGGCCCCGGCGGTCTGAGGCTGATCAGTTCCGGGAAGGGAACAGCCCCTGCAGGGCGATGCTGAAGTTCACCACCAGGAACGGGTTCATCGTCCCCAGGGCCACGCCGCCGCCAGGTATGGCCAAGGTGCCGGCGATAGTGGTGGTGGCACCTTTCAGGGCGACCGGCGAGGAACCTTGCGCGTCGGAGTAGATCCCGGCCGAGGGCGGCCCCGAGGGGGCGGATGCACCCAGATAGGCATTGGTATTGGTCGGCGCGGTGACCGGATTGCTGGGGGCGCTCGCCAGGTTGATGGTGGTGCTGACGGTCAGGCCGCTGGTGGGGATCGCCTGCGGCGGCAGGTTGGTGCTCAGGATGGAGACTTTTTCGGTACCGCTGGCTTCACCCATGACCCGGGTCGTCAGGCCCGGGCCGGTGCCTTGGGCAATCGGCAGGCGGCTTTGCAGGTTGGGCAGGCCGAAGTTCTGCTGGCCATTGCCACCATAGACCGTGCCGAGCAAGGTGAACAGCGCCTGGTACTGCTGGATATTGAGCAACTGGCCGTTGCAGAGCGCCCAACCGTTGGGGGCGAAGTTGAAGCCGAACATCTGGATATTGCCGAGAAATACGTCCATAGATCCTTATCCTTCAGCTGCGTTAAGTGAAGTGCCTTGCCCGTTGGACGGGCTGCGTAGGCCGCCGGTCCGGGTCTGCTGTGCACCGTCCTGAAGCGTAGACGCTGTCCTGGCCGGCGCCCGGTTTTTTGCATGCTCGAGGTCGTGATGGGAACAGTCAGGCAAGGCAGTATCGTTCTAGCCTACAATCACCGCGTCATACCCCCCCTGGCGGGTGCAGTTGTCGATTTCTAGAGGATGGTGATGGGCGTTCCGAGCAATGATGAAGTAGCAAAGCGACTTTCCGGTCAGCCTGTCACGCATCCGCAATCCCTTGTCCAGTTGCTTCGCCAACCCTGGCTGATAGCCCTCCTGCTACTGGCCGTGGCGTTGCGTCTTTATGAACTGACGGCCTCGGCGATCTGGGGCGACGAAGGCTCCAGCGTGCTGCTGGCCCAGTTCCCGCTGGCCGGCATCTGGTCCCATGCGTCCCACGATGTCCATCCGCCGCTGTATTTCATGCTGCTGCATGCCTGGATCGGCCTGTTCGGCGACTCGATCCTGTCGATCCGCATGATGAGCGCGGTGCCCGGGGTGGTCACGGTGCTGCTCGGCACCTGGCTGGCGAACCTGGCCGCCAACCGGCGGGTCACGATACTGACTTGCCTGCTGCTGACCCTGCTGCCCACGGCCGTGCGCTACAGCCAGGAAGTACGCATGTATTCGCTGATGGGCGTGTGGCTGCTGGGAGCCACCATTGCCCTGGTGTATTGGGTCCGCGAGCCCGCGCGCCAGCGTTATCTGGTGATCTATGCGCTGCTGATGGCGGCGGCCTTCTATACCCACTACTTTTCGGCGTTGTGCGTGTTGTCGCACTGGCTCTATCTGCTGGTGATCCGCCCCGAGCCCGGTAGCGCGCACCGCTATATCGCCCGTCGCGAGTGGTGGTTGGCCAACGTGGCGATCGTGCTGTTGTTCCTGCCCTGGTTGCCCGGGCTGATCGATCTGGTGCGGCACATGGAGGATTTGAAGGTCGGCGGCGATGTCGGCTGGGAACCGCCGGTCACCTTGCGTTCGCTGCCGTCGATGCTTTGGCAACTGATGGCCCAGGACGACGGCGAAGGCATGCCGCTGTGGCTGTTCGTCACCTTGCCGGGCGTCATGGCGGCCGTCATGACCTTCCTCGTCTGGACTGACCGCAGCCGCTACCGCTTCGACACGCTGCTGGTGGTCTACAGCGCACTGCCGTTGCTGCTGGTATTCGCCATTTCCTTCGTCTCGCCGGTGTTTATCGAGCGCTACCTCACCGTCCCGGCGCTCGGCCTGCCGATTATCCTGGCCCTGGCCATCGATCGCCTGGCGCGGCGCTTCAAGGTCCTGGCGGTGCTCCTGCTGATGGCGATCCTGGCGGTGGAGGGCGTGGGCCTGAAGAACAACTACACCGTCGACGCAGGCGATCAGTTCAACAACATGGTCGAGTACATGAACCAGCACACCGTCGCCGGCGACCAGGTGGTGCTGGGCGATATGTTCTGGCTGCTCACCTGGGGCTATTACGACAAGAGCGCCACCGCGCCGCGGCTGTACACGCCGCCCACGGCCAAGGGCGTGTCGACCCGACCGAACAGCTATGGTTTCGGTACGCTGATCGATGAAAACGCCGGCGTCTACCTCGATCGGCTGGACGACCTGCCCCAGGGCAATGGCCGGGTCTGGCTGGTGATGAGCCGGGTGGCGCCGGATGAATTCCCGTCCATTCCGGACAATTGGCGAAAAATTGACCAGCATGCCGGGGGTGACACCCAGGCGGTTTTATACGAGGTCTGCCATCCTTCGTGTAGCGATGACTCACCGTAACAGGCCTGATCTAGAGCCATGAAGTCATATTGAAGGCCCATAAACGTCGCTGTTTATGGGGTGTTTAGACTTAAAACGCAGATGGTTGATGTCAAAATACTACTAGTGTGAGCGATTCCCTTTAGGCTACGCTTTGTCCTACAAATGGACTTCCGTCTAGGGTGAAGGGATTGCGCAGTTTTCACTTTATCTCCGGTTTGCCGCGCTCAGGGTCCACCCTGCTGTCCGCCATTCTTCTACAGAATCCCCGCTTTCATGCTGGCATGAGCAGCCCGGTCGGCACCCTGTTCAACAGCGTGCTGGAACAATGCAGTGCCGGCAGCGAGTTCGGCGCGGTGATCGACACCGACATGCGCCGTCGCTTGCTGCGCGGGCTGTTCGAGTCCTATTACGCCGACAAGACCGAGCAATCGGTGGTCTTCGATACCAATCGCCAGTGGTCGGCGCGTCTGCCCGCGCTGATGGACCTGTTCCCCCAGTCCAAGGTCATCGCCTGCGTGCGCAATGTTGCCTGGGTCATGGACAGCCTCGAGCGGTTGTACCGCGCCAACCCTTTCGAGAACACCAAGCTGTTCAACGACGAAGTCGAGCGCAACACCGTCTACAGCCGTTGCGAAACCCTGGCCCAGCGCAATCGCCTGGTGGGGTATGCCTGGACCGCGATCAAGGAAGCCTATTACGGCGAACACGCCGACTCCTTGCTGCTGATCGATTACGACCTGCTGTCCCAGGCCCCGGAGCGGGTATTGCGGCTGGTCTACGACTTTATCGGCGAACCCTGGTTCGAGCACGATTTCGACCACCTGGTGTATGACGCCCCGGAATTCGACCAGGCCCTCGGGCTCGCCGGCCTGCACAAGGTCAAGCCCAAGGTGGCGCTGGAGTCACGGCGCACGATCCTGCCGCCGGACCTGTTCGAAAAATATGCGGAACTGTCGTTCTGGAACGATGGCTCCGCCAGCGCCGCCAATGTCATTCGCATGAAAACCAACACCGCGGTCAGTTGATCGCGGTTTTTTATTCCGACAAAAAAATCTTTTGGGCGCGCAAGCGCTCGAGTGCAGGTGAAGCATGTGGTGGAGCAAACAGAAATCGCGGGCTGAAAGCGTGAGAACCCTGGTTTCACCCATGATTATCCCGCTTGAACCGCGCATGCTGTTCGACGGCGCCGTGGCGGCCACGGTAGTTGATGCCGCGCAGCCGGCCAATCACACCACTGCCGATGCGGCGAAGGCGCCGGCCACGGACTCTACGGCGGCAAGCTCCGATGCCCACCCGCAATCCGATGCCACGCCGACCCCGGCCCCAGCCGCCGTACCTGGCCAATCGGTGGTCTTCGTCGACTCGCGGGTGCAGGATTTCAGTGCCCTGCTCAAGGGCGTCGCTCCCGGCACCCAGGTGGTGGTGCTGCAGGCCGGCAAGGATGGCCTGCAACAGATCGCCGACTACCTGGACACCCACCAGGGCGTGAGCACCGTGGAAATCATCGCTCACGGCAATTCGGGTGACCTGTGGCTGGGCAGCACCTATCTATCGTCGACCAACGTCGCGGCGCGGGCCGATGTCCTGGCGCGCATCGGCAATGACATGAATGTCGGCGGCGATATCCTGATCTACGCCTGTAATACCGCCGAAGGTGCCACCGGCATCGGCTTTGTCGACTCCCTGGCGCAATACACCGGGCGCGATATCGCCGCTTCCGACAACCGTACCGGCCTGGGCGGCGACTGGACCCTGGAAATCTCCACCGGTGTCATCGAAAGCCACAACGTGCTCTCGGCCGACGCCATGGCCGCGTACCAGTACGCCCTGTCGACCATTACCGTGACCAGCAACGCTGACAGTGGCGTCGGTTCACTGCGTTCGGCCCTGAGCAGCGCGGTGGCGGGCGATATCATCACCTTCAACGCCAGCATGACGGTCAACCTGAATTCGCAACTGGTCATCAGCAAGAACCTCACCATCGAAGGCGACCTGGACCACAACGGCACACCCGATGTGACCCTCAGCGGGCAATACAAGACCCAGGTGCTCATGGTCAATTCCGGGATCACCGCGACCCTGGACGGGCTGGTCATTACCCAGGGGTTGGCGGTGGGCAATGGCGCGGCGGCCGGGGTCGATGGCACTGCGGCGATGGGCGGCGGTATTGTCAACGCCGGTAACCTGACCCTGAACAATGTCACGGTGACCAGCAACGCGGCCTCGGGCGGCGGCGGCGGCGGCGGGGTCACGGCGCCCTACGTCGGCGGCGCGGTTGGTGGCGGCGGTGGCGGTGGCGGTGCTCTTGGCGGACAGAATGGTGGTCATGGTGGTAGCTCGGGCTACGGTACGGGGGTCTATGGCGGTACCTCCGGCACCGCCAACCACGGCGGTACCGGCGGCGGCTACAACCCCAGCTACATGGGTGGCAAGGGGGGTAGCAGCACCGGCGGCGCGGGCGGTATAGGCGCCGCCAACTACAGTAACGGCGGGGCCGGCGGCACGGCGAACAATGGCACCATTTCCATTGGCGGCGGCGGCGGCGGTTCTGGCTGGGACAAAGCCGGCCGGGCCGGTGCCTCGGCCAGCGGCGGTATCTACAACGCCAGCACCGGTACCCTGACGATCGTCGGCACTTCAGTGATTTCCAGCAACATCGCTGCTGGCGGTGGTGGTGGCGGCGGCGGTGGCCTGGGCGGCTCCGCCGACTCCGGTGGAGCGGCCGGCAAAGGCGTCGGCGCGATCTGGAACAAAGGCACGTTGTTGATGACCGCCGCCAACTTCGCGGCGATGACCGGCAACGTTGGTGGCAGCGGCTCCGGTGGTCCGGCGCTGGGCGGCGGCGGTACCGGCGCCAGCGTGGCGGCGGTGAACAATATCTTCAACGACGGCGGCACGCTCAACACCGCCTATGCGCCGGCTCCGACCGCGACCATAGTGGTCGGCACTACCGCCCAGCACATTGGCAGCACGTCGCTGGTGACCATTACCTTCAACCAGGCGGTGACCGGTTTCACCAACGCCGACCTGACGATTGCCAACGGTACCCTGGGCACCCTGACGACCAGCGACAACATCACCTACACCGCGACCTTTACACCGAACTCGAGCGTGACCAGCGCCACCAACCATATTGTCCTCGACAATACCGGCGTCACCTCCACGTCGACGGGTACACCGGGAACCGGCACCACCTCGTCCAACAACTATGCCATCGATACCGTGCGCCCGACCGCGACCGTCTCGGTGGTCGCGCCTACGCTGAGCACCACGGTCAACTCGACGGTGAACATTACCTTCAGCGAAGCGGTGAGCAGTTTCAGCCTGGCCGACATGTCGGCGTCCAATGGCACCCTGAGCAACCTGACCACCAGCGACAATATCCACTGGACCGCGACCCTGACACCGAGCGCCAGCAACAACAGCAGCGGCAACGTCATCACCCTGGACAACACCCTCTATACCGATACCGCGACCAACGCCGGTACCGGTACGACCACCTCCAACACCTACGTCGTCGACACCGTGCGACCAACCGCGACCATCGTGGTGTCAGACACGGCGCTGAACGTCAACGGTAACAGCTCCCTGGTGACCATCACCTTCAGCGAGACGGTCAACAATCTTGCCCTCGGCGCGTTAACTGTTGCCGATGGCAGTCTGAGCAACCTAGTCCAGGTCGACGGCACCCACTGGACCGCGACCCTGACCGCGAACCCCGGGGTCAACCATGTCGGCGATGTCATCACCCTGAACACCACCGCGATCAGCGACGTCGCGGGCAACGCCGGCAGCGGTACCACCACCTCCAACGCCTACGCCGTCGACACCGTGCTGCCGACCGCGACCATCGTGTTCGGCAATACCAACCTGGGGATCGGCCAGACCTCGCCGGTGACCATCACTTTCAACGAAGCCGTGCCCGGTTTTACCAACGCCGACCTGACGGTGTCCAATGGCACCCTGAGCACGGTGAGCACTAGCGACGGTGGCGTCACCTGGATTGCGACCTTCACCCCGACGGCTGCGATCGTCAGTGCGAGCAACCACATCACCCTGGACACCAGTCATGTGAGTGACGCTGCGGGCAACGTCGGTAGCGGCACCGTCACGTCCAACAACGTGGCCATCGACGGCGTACGCCCGACCGCCACTATCGTTGTGTCGAACAACAACCTGGGCATCGGCGGTACCTCCACGGTGACCATTACCTTCAGCGAGGCGGTGAGCGGTATGGCCCTGGCCGACCTGACGACCGACAACGGTACCCTCAGCGGTCTGAGCACCAGCGACAACATCACCTATACCGCGCTGTTGACGCCGACGCCGGGTATCACCCAAAACAACAATCACATCGTCCTGGACAACAGCACGGTGATCGACGGTGCCGGCAACAGCGGTACCGGGACCACCAGCTCGAATGCCTATGCCCTCGATAGCACACGCCCGACGGCAACCATCGTGGTCGCCAACCCGACCTTGGCGGCCGGGCAGAGTTCATTGGTGACCATCACCTTCAGCGAGGCGGTGAACGGCTTCGACAACAACGACCTGAGCGTGCCCAACGGCACCCTGACCGCCGTCAGCACGAGCGACGCTGGCGTCACCTGGACGGCGACCTTCACCCCGACCGACGGCGTTCATGACACCACCAACCTCATCAGCCTGAACAACAGCGGCGTGCAGGATGGGGCGGGCAACGCCGGCACCGGTATCACCAACTCGGGCAACTTCACCATCGATACCGTGCGTCCGACCGCGACCATCGTGGTGGCGGATAACGCTCTGAAGATCGGCGAAACCTCGCTGGTGACCATCACCTTCAGCGAAGCCGTGACCGGCTTCAGCAACGCAGACCTGACGATTATCGATGGTGGCACCCTGAGCGCGGTGCAGAGCAGCGACGGCGGTATCACCTGGACGGCGACCTTTACCCCGACCAGCAACATCACCCACAGCAGCAACGTGATCGAGCTGAACAACACGCTCGTGGCGAACGCCTCGGGCAACACCGGCAGCGGTGTCACCGACTCCAACAACTACAGCATCGACACCCAGCGGCCGACGGCGAGCATCGTGGTGGCGAACCCGGCCCTGAATATCGGCGGTATCTCGCTGGTGACCATTACCTTCAGCGAGGCGGTGACCGGTTTCAGCAATGCCGACCTGACGGTCGCCGACGGTACGCTGAGCAACGTCAGCTCCAGCGACGGCGGCATCACCTGGACCGCGACCCTGACACCGAATGCGGCCACGACCCACACCGGCGACGTGATCAGCCTGAATAACACCTTGGTCAGCGATCTCGCCGGCAACGCTGGCGCGGGAACCACCCTGTCCAATACCTATGGCATCGATACTGTGGCGCCGACCGCGACCATCGTGGTGTCCAACACGGCGCTGAACGTCAACGGTAGCACCTCCCTGGTGACCATCACCTTCAGCGAGACGGTCAACAATCTCACCGCCGGCGCGTTAACTGTCGCCGATGGCAGTTTGAGCAACCTGGTCCAGGTCGATGGCACCCACTGGACCGCGACCCTGACCGCGAATCCTGGGGTGACCCATACCGGCGATGTCATCACCTTGAACAACACCCTGTTCAGCGACAGCGCAAGCAATGCTGGTAGCGGTACCACTACCTCCAATACATACGCCATCGACACCCAGCGCCCAACGGCCACTATCGTGGTCGCCAACAGTGCACTGAGCATCGGCCAGACCTCCCTGGTGACCATTACCTTCAGCGAGGCGGTCAGCGGGCTCACAACCGCCGCGTTCAGCGTCGCCGACGGCACCCTGAGCGGTTTGAGCAGCGGTGACGGCGGGATTACCTGGACCGCGACCCTGACCGCGACCGCCGGGGTGACTCATACCGGCGATATCATTACCCTGAACAATGCGGCCGTCAGTGACGGCGCGGGCAACGCCGGCAGCGGCAGCACCGACTCCAACACCTATAGCGTCGACACCCAGCGGCCGACGGCGAGCATCGTGGTCAACAACAGCCTGAAGATCGGCGGTACCTCGCTGGTGACCATCACCTTCAGCGAGGCGGTGACCGGTTTCAGCAATGCCGATCTGACGGTCGCCGACGGTACGCTGAGCGCGGTCAGTTCCAGCGACGGTGGCATCACCTGGACCGCGATCCTAACGCCGAATGCGGCCACGACCCACACCGGCGACGTGATCAGCCTGAATAACACCTTGGTCAGCGATCTCGCCGGCAATGCTGGCGCGGGCACCACTCTGTCCAATAACTATGGCGTCGATACCGTGGCGCCGACGGCCTCGGTGGTGATCGACCATTCGGCCCTGAACATCGGCCAGACCGCCGGGGTGACCATCACCTTCAGCGAGGCGGTGACTGGTTTCAGCAACGCCGACCTGACCGTCGCCAATGGCACACTGAGCACGATGAGCAGCAGCGATGGCGGTATCACCTGGACCGGGACTTTCACCCCGACCAGCAATATCGCCCACGCCAGCAACGTGATCAGCCTGAACAACACCACTTACACCGACCTGGCAGGTAACGCCGGGACGGGCACCACCGATTCCAACAACTACGCCATCGATACCCAGCGTCCGACGGCGAGCATCGTGGTCGCCAACAGCGCGCTGAACATCGGCCAGACCTCCCTGGTGACCATTACCTTCAGCGAGGCGGTCAGCGGGCTCACAACCGCCGCGTTCACCGTCGCCGACGGCGCCCTGAGCGGTTTGAGCAGCAGTGACGGCGGGATCACCTGGACCGCGACCCTGACCGCGACTGCCGGGGTGACTCATACCGGCGATATCATCACCCTGAACAACACGGCCGTCAGTGACGTTGCGGGCAACGCCGGCAGCGGTACCACCGACTCGAACACCTACAGCGTCGACACCCAGCGTCCGACCGCGACCATCTCCGTGGCGAACAACAACCTGGGCATCGGCCAGACCACCACGGTGACCATCGCCTTCAGCGAAGTGGTGACCGGCTTCAACCTGTCCGAGCTGAGTGTGGCCAACGGCACCCTGTCCAACCTGGCCAGCGCCGACGGCGGCAAGACCTGGACCGCAACCCTGACCCCGACGGCTGCCGTCACCGATGCCACCAACCTGATCGTGCTGGACACCAGCCTGGTCAGCGATACCGCCGGCAATACCGGGGCGAGCATCGCGATTTCCAACAACTACGCGCTCGATGCCAATCGACCAACGGCGACCATCAGCGTCGCCAACCCGAACCTGACCACCGGCCAGACCACCGTGGTGACCTTCACCTTCAGCGAGAAAGTCAGCAACTTCGACCTCTCGGAGCTGAGCGTGGCCAACGGCACCCTGTCCAACCTGACCAGCGCCGACGGCGGCAAGACCTGGACCGCGACCCTGACCCCGTCGGCGAACGTCACCGACCCGAGCAACTTCATCACCCTGGACAACAGCCTGGTCACGGACCTGGCCGGCAACGCCGGGACCGGCTTCGCCAACTCCAACAACTTCGCGGTCAACACCGTCGCACTGGGCGGCGATCCACAGTTCCGCGTGGAATCGCCAGTGGCACGGCCGGATGCGCCGAACCTGCCCTTGCAGCCACAGATCAGCGTCGCCCCGACCGGCGACCTCGGCTCACCGCTGGGCTTCCCGCCGTTGTTCGAGCAGCGCACCTCGGGCGACGGCATACCGCCGCTGGGGAATATCTTCATCAACCAGAACGCCCTGGCGCCGAGCTATATCGCCCAGGTGTTCAGTACCGACAGCGGTGCCACGGGCAGTACCAGTGGTTTCCTCGGGTTTGGCGGCGGCGATGGCGGGGTGTTCGGCAGCAGTACCGTGTCGGGCATCTTCAACCGCGACTCGGGCAACAGCGACACCTCCACCAGTCAGGTCTTCGACCGCAACGGCAAGGGCCTGGGCGATCCGGCCCAGGGCGTGCGCGGCATTTTCGGCGCGCCGACCCTGGGGCAGCAATTGCAGAAAATCAAAGATGGCGAGCAGAAACAGCTGCATGAACTAGCCTGGGCTTTGGAACAAGTCGGCATCAGCGAAATGTCGGCCTGAACAATATTTGAGATCTGCGCTGACCTTTGTCGGCGCCTATAAGAAGAGTGCGGTAGTCAGGGGCGGTACTAGGGATGAGAAGAAGTCATAAGTTGTTCAGCGCCAGCTTGCTGGCGCTGGTAGTCAGTGGTTGTGCCGTCACCAGCGAGCCGATCGATCGCAGCGTCAGCGAACAACGCGCCAAGAGCGACATGCAGACCATGTTCAAGGACCAGGAGCCGCTGAATGGCCCGCTGACCTTGCATGAGGCCATGGCCCGTGCGGTGAAGTACAACCTCGAAGGCCGGCTCAAGATCATGGAAGAGGCCCTGGCCAAGCGCCAACTCGACCTCGCCAGCTTCGACATGCTGCCGCGCATGGCGCTGTCCGCCGGCTACGCCGGGCGTAATAACGTCAGTGCTTCCAGCAGCCAGAACGTCCAGACCGGCGAGCAATCCCTGGTCCCATCGACCTCCCAGGACCGCGACCGTCGTGTCGGCGACCTGACCATGGTCTGGAACGTGCTCGACTTCGGCGTGAGTTACATCAGTGCCAAGCAACAGGGCGATCAACGGCTGATCGTCCAGGAACGTCGGCGCAAGGTGGTCAACACCATCGTCCAGGACGTGCGTTCGGCCTACTGGCGTGCCGTGGCCGCCGAGCGCCTGCTCAAGCAGATCGACAGCCTGATGGCGCGGGTCGAGCAGGCCCAGGGCAACAGCGAGAAAATGAGCGACCAGCGTATCGGCGATCCGATCCAGGCCCTGGGTTACCAGCGCGCCCTGATCGTCGCCACACGCCAGTTGGAAGAACAGCGCAAGGCCCTGACCCTGGCCAAGACCGAACTGGCGACCCTGATCAACCTGCCCATGGGCACCGAGCTGACCCTGGCGACCCCGGAAAACTACGAGATTCCGCAACTCAAGGTCGACATGGGCAAGCTGGAACAGGAGGCCCTGGCCAATCGTCCGGAACTGCGCGAGCAGGACTACCAGACCCGCATCAGCGCCAATGAAACCCGCAAGGCCATGCTGCGCCTGCTGCCGGGCCTGGAATTCTCCGCCGGCGGCCATTACGACAGCAACTCCTTCCTGGTCAACGACAAGTGGGCCGACTACGGCGTCAAGGTCACCTGGAACCTGTTCAACGTGATCTCCGCCCCGGCGGCCATCGACGTGGCCAAGGCCGGTGAAGAAGTCGCCACGGCACGCCGCCAGGCCATGTCCATCGCGGTGCTGGCCCAGCTCTACGTGGCCAATGCCAACTTCAACGAAGCGGTGCGCCAGTTCAAGACCAGCCAGCAACTGTCGAACATTGACGGGCAGATCGCCGGCCAGCTGCGCAACCGCTACAAGGCGGCGGGGCTCGGTGAACTGGACCTGATCCAGGGCGAGCTGAACACCTTGCAGGCTGACCTGCGTCGCGACCTGGCCTATGCCGACCTGCGCAACGCCTATGGGCAGATCTTTGCCAGTGCCGGGCTCGATCCGCTGCCGCCGGAAGTGTCTTCGACCAAGATCCAGGCGATTGCCGGGGCCTTGGCCACCCGTGAATCCGACTGGGCCGCGGGCAATATCGATGAACCTGTGAGGCCTGCTCAAGCGAAATGACCGACCTGCCCATGGGGTCAATCAGCGCCAGCCGGCGCGAGGCCTGTGTCGAGCGCTTGCTCGACAGGCTGGGCGCGGGCGGAGTGAACTCTTGAACCGGCCGGCGTTTTCCCGCCTGCCGGTCACCGTGGACCTGCCACTGCTGCGCCAGGCTTTGGCGCACTTGGGTGATAGCGCCTGGGTGGCGCATTTCAATCGCGATTACTACGCCGGCGAGTGGAGCGGGGTGGCGCTGGTGTCCGCCAACGATGCTCCGGGCGAGTTGGCATCGGGCAAGGGCGAGGCGGTTGCGCGCAAGCCGTGGCTGGAAGACGCGCGCTGGTCCTATGGCTTGCAGGGGCTGCCCCTGGAAATCCGTTCGGCGCGCCTGCTGCGGCTGGGACCGGGTGGGCGGATTCATGAGCACCGCGATTACGACCTCAGCTCTCCGGACGCCGACCGGCGCCTGCATATTCCCTTGCTCAGCCCGCCCGACGTGGAGTTCATGCTCGATGGGCAATGCATTCCCATGAAGGCCGGTGAATGCTGGTTTCTCGATCTGGCGCGGCCCCACAGCGTCGACAACTGGGGCGATAGCGAGCGGGTTCACCTGGTGCTCGACTGTCGTCCGAGTGCCTGGCTGGAGCAGCAGATTGTCGCGGGCCTGCCGAGTACCCCGGCGCCCGGCGTGGGTCGCGCGGCCATGGCGCTCGAGCAATTTCGCCAATGGCTGGAGCGTGACCCGCAACTGTGTCGCGAGCTGCAAGCGCACACCGACAGCGAAGCCTTTATTGCCCGGACCCTGGAGCGCGCCGCGGCCCATGGCCTGCACTTCGCCCATGAGGACCTGCACGCGGCCATGACCCGTGGCCGGCGCTGGAATCAACCATGGACGGCCTGAAGGACTGGCTGCCGATTCGCGTCTGGCGCGAAGAGGCCCATTGGCGTGTCGACTGGTGCTGGTTCGGCGAGCGTCGGCTGGATCAGCCATTTTTTGCCGATTCGGTGGACGCGGCCCTGCAACTGCCGTTCAACCAGGTCTTTCGGCGTGAGACGCCGCTGGTGGTGCTCAGTGAATGGCAGGTGCCGGCCGTGGCGCCGAGCGCGTTTATCTATCACGCCTCGCGCTGTGGTTCGACGCTGATCGGCCAGATGCTGGCGCAGCTGGACAGCCATATCGTGATCAGCGAACCGCCGCCCCTCGACCGCCTGTTGCGTGACGACCTCGATCCGCCGGAGCAGCGTGCGGCCCTGCAGGGCTTGTTGGCGGCTTACGGTCAGCGCCGGAGCGGCAGTGAGCAGGCCCTGGTGATCAAGCTGGACGCCTGGAATATCGGCGAGTTGCCGTTGCTGCGCGAGTGTTTTCCCGAGACGCCCTGGCTGTTCCTGTACCGCGATCCGCTGGAAATCGCCGTGTCCCATGTGCGCCGGGCCGGACTGCAGATGGTGCCGGGGATGATCGGTCATAGCGTGTTGGACACGCCGGGGCAGGACGACTCGCGGGAGGACTATATCGCGGCGCGCATCGGGCGGATCCTTCAGAAGGGTTGGGAGCACTGCGTGGCTTTTGGCGGTTTGCCGGTCAACTACAGCGAGTTGCCGGGGGCGCTGGAAGGGCATCTGGGGGAGTTCTTCGGACTCGACGCGGAGCAACGCGCCCAGGTGTTTTCCGTGGTGCGGCAGCACGCCAAGCAGCCGGACCAGATGTTTGTGCCGGATAGCCAGGACAAGCACCGGGAGGCGTCGGAGCGGCTCAGGGAGCGGGTGGCGTTCTGGGCCGAGGGGCCTTATCAGGCATTGGAAACCTTGCGAGCTGAACGCAATCCTCCAGGAACATCCGGCCGTCTCTTGATCGTGCGCAATGGACGTCAACGCTAACGCGCGTCAGGTCTTGTTTTTCGCCGACAGATCCGCCATCCCCTTCAACAACTCGATCGGCAGTGGAAACACGATGGTCGAGCTCTTGTCTCCGGCAATCGACGACAGCGTCTGCATATACCGCAACTGCATGGCCCCCGGCTGACGCCCGAGCATTTCCGCGGCCTGCATCAATTTCTCGGAAGCCTGCAATTCCCCTTCGGCGTGAATCACCTTGGCCCGCCGCTCCCGTTCGGCCTCGGCCTGCTTGGCGATGGCGCGGATCATCGACTCGTTGAGGTCCACATGCTTGATCTCGACGTTCGCCACCTTGATCCCCCAGGCATCGGTCTGGGCGTCCAGCACCTGCTGGACATCGGAGTTGAGCTTTTCCCGCTCGGCCAGCAGCTCATCCAGCTCGTGCTTGCCGAGCACCGCGCGCAACGTGGTCTGGGCCAGCTGACTGGTGGCGGCGAGAAAATTCTCCACCTGGATAATCGCTTTCTGCGGGTCGAGCACGCGGAAATACAGCACCGCATTGACCTTCACCGAGACGTTGTCGCGGGTGATCACGTCCTGGGGCGGGACATCGTGGACCACGGTGCGCAGGTCCACCCGGACCATCTGCTGCACCAGCGGAATCAAGATGATCAGCCCGGGTCCCTTGACCTGCCAGAAGCGCCCGAGCTGGAACACTACGCCGCGTTCGTATTCGCGCAGGATACGAAAGGTCGATGCCAGCAGCATCAGCAGCAGGAGCGCGAGTAGCGCGCCGGAACCCAATTGCAGGACCATGATCAATCTCCTCGCCTAGGCGGGTCGTCAACGGCGTTCACTTCCAGGAGCAGGCCCTTGCGTGCGATCACCCGGACCTGTTGGCCGGGATGCAACGGTGTGGGGCTGAGGACCTGCCAGTTTTCGCCTTGCAGTTGTACCCAGCCGGCGTAGGCATTGCCGACTTTCAGGGCGGTCACCGGGGTCAGGCTGCCTTCCAGCCCGGCGTCGCCACTGACCACCTGGCGCTGGCGGGCCTTGAGGGCCGCGACGATCAAGCCGACCAGCAAGAGCAGCCCGATCAGCATCAGGGTGAGTTTCAACGGTCGTGCGGTGTTGTCGTCGAACAGCTGTGGGTCGAACAGGATCAGCATCCCCAGCACGAACGCGACAAGACCACTGAAGCCGATCAGGCCAAAGCTGGGCAGCAGGGTTTCGGCGACGATCAGGGCAATGCCAAGCAGGATCAGCCCGGAACCGGAATCGTCGATGGGCAGCACCAGCACGGTCACGACGGAGTCGGCGCCTTCGGCAAGTTGGGGCCCGACGGGCCAGACGATCAGCCACCCGAACAACAACCAGGCCCACCAGCAACGACCGCTCACTTGAATTCTCCGCGAGATTCGTTACCCCCATTAAGAAGCTTAGTCGAGTGGAGGCGCGCCGCCGGATAAACGCAGCCTTGCAGCTCCCGCCGATACGGTCTCGGACTTGAAAATACGGTCATTGCAGGAGCCGGTGTTGCTGCGCAAAATACCGTGGGGCCCAAACCTGTTTAGACCCGACTCGACTATCGAGGACCTGCAATAGCGAGAACGGTTACTGACGTTAAGCCGACGCCCGGCGGTGAACTGCCTAGACTCTTACTCAAGGAATGCAGCAAACCCATCGCCCTGGGGCATTCGACAGGGCCCGGAGGTGCATCATGCGCATGGCAAAAACCGTGCAGCGCAGCCTGGAACAGGCGCACTGCGAATTCGATATCGTCGCTCATCCGCATTCGTCCAGTAGCCTGGAAACCGCCCGCCTGGCGGGAATCCCGGCCGAGCGCATGGCCAAATCGGTGGTCCTCGACGACCAGCACGGCCACTACCTGATGGCGGTCCTGCCCGCCAGCCAGCACCTGGACCTGAGCAAGGTCCGCGGCGCCAGCACCTGGCAGATCACCCGGGAAAGCACCCTGGCCTATCTGTTCCAGGACTGCGAACGCGGCGCGGTGCCGGCGCTGGGTGAGTCCTATGGCTTGAAAATGGTGGTCGATCCGCAACTGACCCGCCAGCACGACATCTACCTGGAAGCCGGCAATCACCACAACCTGGTGCATATGCAGATGGACCAGTACCTGAAGCTGGTGCCCCATGCCGAGGTGTGCGAGGTCTGTCACTGAGAGCTTGGCGCTGGCTGTTCTCTATTCGCGCGGTGCTTCACAGCGGGAACGCGTTTGCTCGCGAAGCTGTCTGACCAGTACCGCCATTTTCCCTATACCGGAGTCCCCCATGGAATCACCTGATCACAGCCTGCCGTCCCTGTTCAAGCAACTGGGCCTGCCCGATGACCCGGTCAGCATTGATCGTTTTATCGCCACCCATTCGCCGCTCAAGCCGGAACTGCACCTGGCCGACGCGTTTTTCTGGAGCAAGAGCCAGGCGGACTTTCTGCGTGGCGAGATCCTGGACGACGCCGACTGGGCGGAAGTGGTGGATCAGCTGGATGTGTTGTTGAGGAAGGGGAGAGGGGTGTAAAAAAAAATGTGGAAAATGCCCCAAATGTAAAAAAACTGGGGAAGAGATAAAAAAATCTGGGCTTTAATCGCGTTAGTCAGTTTTTTCTGTGGTCGTGTGGCCAGCGAGCTTGTCCTAGTGCCGTTCAGTTAAGAACGATCCCAAGTCTGGCAAGAAACTGTGGGAGCAGAGCTTGCTCGCGAAGAGGTCCCTGAAACCGCTAAAAGCTTCGCGGGCAAGCTCCGCTCCCACAGTCACTCGTTGTCTTCTGGATCGGCGTCATGCTTGGTAACGCTTTATCCGGCCTTGGGCATTTTGCCTCTGTTGTGTCCCTTGATTTTTCAACCCTATAATTTGACCCGTCGGCACCTGCTGACAGAGGATTTGGCGATCCGATCAACCATGGCTTTAGGTCTATAACTTTGGAGCCCTAGTCATGACGACATATCACCCGTTAACCACTAGCCCCGCCGGCACCCCAGTCCTGCTGATCGACACCCAAGCCCCGCTACGCCTGCTCCACGAAACCGCCTACGCCCGCATCCGTGCGGGTACCGCGCAACTGGAAACCCTCACCTCGGTCACTATCAGGAACATCGACGACGCCGATCTGTACCGGCTGACCAACGGGGCTTACCTGCTGCTGCAGGATGGCCTGGATATTCTCGACCGGATCCAGTTCCGTCTCCCCCTGGAAACCCCATTGCAAGCGTGACGCGTGGCTTTCGCCCAATCGCTGCTCGTCCCCATTGTGGCGGGCAGCGCCGTCCACAGGCACAGAGCAACGGTGCAAGAACGCTGAAGTTTCCCAAGCCAAAACAGCAGAATTTTTACATCACGCTACGATTCAAGCCCGACGATTCCCCAAGCACCTCATCACCCGTGAACTAGGCTTGAGTTCAGCCGGGCCACCCTGTCCCCAGCCGTCACCCGGTCGAATGAAGTAATTGTTTCAAAACTTGACGAGCCCCCAACTGATGCGAGATATTGATAGTTAGCAAACTAACAATGCGAATCTCCCCGTGTCCAAGCACCTCGAACAGCTGCACAAGCACATCAGTGCCGGCCTCGTCGTCGCCTCGCGCCATTGGCGCCGGGTGTGCCAGACCACGCTCGTCAACTATGGGATTTCCGAAGCCTGCGCCATGCCATTGCTGCTGGTCGGGCGCATGGGGCCGGGCGTACGCCAGGTGACCGTGGCCCAGGAAGCGGGGATGGAAAGCCCGTCGCTGGTGCGCCTGCTCGACCAGTTGTGCAATGCCGGTTATGTGCTGCGCAGCGAAGACCCGAGTGACCGCCGGGCCAAGTGCCTGAGCCTGACCGAGGCCGGCGAGCGGCTGATGCAGGACATCGAAATCCAGTTGATCCGCCTGCGCGGCGAAGTGCTCGACGGTTTCGCTCCCGCTGACCTGGAAGCGGCGCTGCGGGTGATCCGTGCCTTCGAAGCGGCCGGGCGCAATCTGGGAGTGGCGAACCCGTGAATGGTTTCTGGACCGGCATGCCTCCCGCCCGCGACTGGTTCTACGGCGTGCGCACCTTCGCCGCCTCGATGATTGCGCTGTATATCGCCTTGCTGATGGAGATGCCGCGCCCGTATTGGGCCATGGCCACCGTCTATATCGTTTCCAGCCCCTTCGTCGGTCCCACCAGCTCCAAGGCCCTGTACCGCGCGGTCGGGACCTTTCTCGGCGCTTCGGCGGCGGTGCTGTTTGTCCCGCTGTTCGTGCAGACACCCTACCTGCTGGTGGTGGCGATCGCGCTCTGGACCGGCATCCTGCTGTTTCTCTCGCTGCACCTGCGTACCGCCAACAGCTATGCGCTGATGCTCGCCGGCTACACCATGCCGATGATCGCCCTGCCAGTAGTCGACAACCCCCTGGGGGTGTTCGATGTGGCGGTGTCGCGGACCGAGGAGATCTTTCTCGGTATCGCCGTGGCGGCGGTGGTCGGCAGCATGTTCTGGCCCCGGCGCCTGGCCCCGGTGTTTATCGACGCGGCGGGCAAGTGGTTCGCCGATGCCTCGACCTACAGCCTGCGATTCCTTTCCCGTGATGTGCAGGCCGATGAAGTCAGCGCCTTGCGTTCGGCGATGGTGGCGACCTTCAACAGCCTCGAATTGATGATCGGTCAGCTACCCCACGAAGGCGCCCGGCCGCAGACCGTGCGCAATACCAAGGACTTGCGCGGGCGGATGATTCACCTGCTGCCGGTGGTCGACGCCCTGGACGATGCCCTGTATGCGATGGCGCGGCGCACGCCGGAGCTGGTGGCGCGTTTCGAACCCTTGCTCGTGGCCACCCGCGAATGGCTGGAAAGCACCAAAAAAGAAGCGCCGGTCGAACGCTGGCAAGCCCTGCGCGCCGAGATCGAGAGCCTGCAACCGAGCCCGGTCGAGCTGGATGACCGCCGCCAGTTGCTGTTCTCCAACGCCCTCTACCGCCTCGGCGAATGGGTCGACCTGTGGCAGGACCTGCGCAGCCTGCAATACGCCATCCAGTGCGAAAGCCAGGACAGCTGGCGCGCGGTCTACCGCCACTGGCGCCTGAGCCGCCTGACACCCTTTCTCGACCGTGGCCTGATGCTCTATTCGGCGGGTTCGACGGTGCTGGCGATCATCGTTGCCTCGGTGCTGTGGATCCTGCTCGGCTGGACCGATGGGGCCAGCGCGGTGATCCTCGCGGCGGTCGCCTGCAGCTTTTTCGCGGCGATGGACGACCCGGCGCCGCAGATCTACCGGTTCTTTTTCTGGACCGCGATGTCGGTGATTTTCGCCAGCCTCTACCTGTTCGTGGTGCTGCCCAACCTGCATGATTTCCCAATGCTGGTGCTGGCCTTCGCCGTGCCCTTTATCTGCGTCGGTACCCTCACCGTGCAGCCGCGTTTCTACCTCGGGACCTTGCTGACCATCGTCAATACCTCGTCCTTTATCAGCATTTCAGGGGCCTATGACGCCGACTTCCTGAACTTCTCCAACGCCAACCTGGCGGGCCCCGTGGGCTTGCTGTTCGCCTTTGTCTGGACCCTGGTGGCGCGGCCTTTCGGCGCCGAGCTGGCGGCCAAGCGCCTGACCCGTTTCAGCTGGCACGACATCGTCAAGCTGACCGAGCCGGCGACCCTGGCCGAGCACCGGCACATGGGCGCGCAGATGCTCGACCGGCTGATGCAGCACCTGCCGCGCCTGGCCATGACCGGCCAGGACACCGGCGCGGCGCTGCGCGAATTGCGCGTCGCGCTCAACCTGCTCGATCTGCTGGCTTACACCCCTCGCGTGCTGGGGGTGGCGAATGTGCTGCTCAAGCAGGTGGTGGAAGAGGTCGGCGAGTACTTCCGCGCCTGTCTCAAGGCCCGCGAGCGTCTGCCGGCCCCAGCGCCTTTGCTGATGACGATGGACCGCACGCGTCGGGCCCTGAGTTCCCAGGGGCTGGACGATGGCGAAACCCGCCTGCACCTGCTACACGCCTTGAGTGGCCTGCGCCTGGCGTTGTTGCCCGGCGTCGAGTTCGTCGATAGCGGCGATCAGCCGGAGAGCGTTCCGTATGGGATCAATGGAGTGCCGTTATGATCGGTGAGCTGGATATCAGCGGGGTGTTCCTGCCCACGCTGCTGGTGCTGATGGGCATTACGTATGCGCTGTACCTGGTGGTGCACGGGCTGTTGACGCGTCTCCACTTCTACCGCCTGGTCTGGCACCGGGCCTTGTTCAACGTCGGTCTCTACGCTTTGTTGCTGGGCGTTGTGGATTCGTTCAGTCGATACCTGATGACATGAAAAAACCTCTTTTGACCATTGGCCGTGTAGTCCTGACCTTGCTGGTGGTGATCTTCGCCTGCCTGGTGGTCTGGCGCATGGTGATGTACTACATGTTTGCCCCCTGGACCCGGGACGGGCATATCCGCGCCGATATCGTGCAGATCGCCCCGGACGTGTCCGGCCTGATCCAGCAGGTGCAGGTGCGCGACAACCAGCCGGTGAGCCGCGGGCAGGTGCTGTTCAGCATCGACCAGGATCGCTTCAAGCTGGCGCTGCGCCAGGCCAGGGCCGCGGTCGCCGATCGCCAGGAAACCCTGGCCCAGGCCCAGCGCGAGAACAAGCGCAACCGGGGTCTGGGCAATCTGGTGGCCGGCGAGCAACTGGAAGAAAGCCAGTCGCGGGTCGCCCGTGCCGAACTGGCCCTGGCCGAAGCCCAGGTGGCGGTGGACGCCGCGCAGTTGAACCTCGACCGTTCGGTGATCCGCAGCCCGGTGGACGGCTACGTCAACGACCGTGCGCCCCGCGAGCAGGAGTTCGTCACCGCCGGGCGGCCGGTGCTGGCGGTGGTGGACAGCAGCTCCTTCCATATCGACGGTTATTTCGAGGAAACCAAGCTCGACGGCATTCATGTCGGCCAGGCTGTGGACATCCGGGTTATCGGTGACAACGCGCGGTTGCGCGGGCATGTCGAAAGCATCGTCGCCGGGATCGAGGACCGTGACCGCACCAGCGGCACGAACCTGCTGCCCAACGTCAACCCGGCGTTCAGCTGGGTGCGCCTGGCCCAGCGGATTCCGGTGCGCATCGCCTTCGACGACGTGCCGGCGGACTTCCGCATGATCGCCGGTCGCACGGCCACGGTGTCGATCATCGATGACGCCAAGGCCGCGCCGAAGAAAGAGGCCGCGCAATGAAACCGCTGGCGCAAGTCGCGACCCTGGGCCTTGGCCTGATGCTGTCGGCCTGCTCGATGGTCGGTCCCAATTATCACCTGCCGGCCGACTCGGCGATGCAACGCAAGGACCTGCAAGGGACGCTCGCCGGTGAAGGCGACAATGTGGTGTCGGCGCCCGTGCCGACCGATTGGTGGCGCCTGTACCAGGACCCGCGCCTGGATGAGCTGGTCCGCCAGGCCCTGGCCTCCAACACCGATTTGCGCGTGGCGGCGGCGAGCCTGTCGCGGGCCCGGGCCCAGGTGGAAGAGGCCGAGGCGGCCGGCGGCTTCAGTGCCGGGATAAAAGCCGGCGCCCAGCGCTTGCAGGAGTCCGGCCAGGCCTACCTGCTGACGGAAAAGGTGCCGGTGGCCAACGTCGGCGATATCGCGATTTCCGCCTCCTACCAGTTCGACCTGTGGGGCACCTTGCAGCGTGGCATCGAGGCGGCGAAAGCCAATGCCGACGCGACCCAGGCGGCGGGCGACGTGGCCCGCATCACCCTGGTGGCGGATGTGGTGCGCTCCTATACCCAGATCTGCGCGGCCAACGAAGAACGCGGAATTGCCGAGGAGTCCCTCGCGCTGCAATCCCAGAGCACCGAGCTGACCAAACGTCTGCGCGACGCCGGGCGCGGCGACGAAACCCAGGTCACCCGTTCCCAGACCCAATTCAAATCCCTGCGCGCCGAACTGCCGCGCTACCAGGCCGCGCGCCAGGCCGGTTTGTATCGCCTGTCGATGTTGCTGGCCAAGCCGCTTGACCAGTTGCCGGCCGGTGTCGCCGATTGCGCCGCACTGCCGCATATCACCCAGTTGTTGCCGGTGGGCGACGGTGCCGAGTTGCTCAAGCGCCGTCCCGATATCCGCCAGGCCGAACGCCGGCTCGCGGCAGCGACGGCCGGCATTGGCGTGGCCACGGGCGAGCTGTACCCGAACATCAGCATCGGGGCCACGGTGGGGACGGTCGGTATCCTCAAGGATCTCGGCGATCCGTCGACCAATCGCTGGGGCTTCGGCCCGGCGATCAGCTGGAGCGTGCCGACCAACGGCGCCCGCGCGCGTATCCGTGAAGCCGAGGCCACCACCCAGGGCGTCCTGGCGCATTTCGACGGTGTGGTGCTCAACGCCATCCGCGAAACCCAGACCAGCCTGGCCCAGTACACCGCGCAGCTCGACCGCCGCGATGCCCTGGCCGATGCGGGGAATTCGGCCAAGCTCGCCGCGGACCAGACGCACCGTTTCTTCAAGGCCGGTCGCGCCTCGTTCCTCGCCGACTTGCAGGCAACCCGCACCTACACCGATGTACGCGCCCAGCTGGCCTCGGCCAACACCCAGGTCGCGATGAGCCAGATCGATCTGTTCCTGGCCCTCGGCGGCGGTTGGGAAAGCGGACGAACGCCACCTGCCGAACACGCGCAACCCTGAGTCCGTTGCTATGCTTTGAACTATCGGCTGGTCGCCGCTGGTGGGGAGCGCTGGGAGAATCCTAACCATCGTGGTCAGCGTGGCCCGATGGGGATTCTAATAATGAAAAACCCTTATGCTCCTGGTTTCTGGTGTGCGGTGGTGGCGCTGGTCCTGCTTTCGGCGACCTACTTCTATGGCGTCATGCTGGCGCACCAGATCGACAAGGCCCTGGTCTTTCTCGACAGCGCCACGGCGTTGATCGCGGTGATGTCCATCGCCGTGGTGGCCTGGGCCAGTTACCAGGCGCAGCAGGTGAAGAAACGCCAACTGTCCCAGAGCAAGACCCTGGTGCTGGTCTGGGACACCAAAGTTGCCCTGCGCCGGGTCGAAACCGTCTTCGACCGGTATTTCTGGGGCAGCTACTGGCAACCGGGCCGGACCTTCCAGGAGGTCATGGGCGAACTCACCGGTACGCCGCTGGAAAAAAGCCTGGAAATGCTCAAGATCCAATGCCTGAAACTCGACCACGAAGTGGCCCATGACGAACGCCACTGGCTGACCAATGCCCGCGAATTGTCCGATGTGGCCACGGCCATGGCCCGCGAGCGCTATCAACTGGACGTCTGCGACCCGCGCAATGACTCGCCGAACGGCGTGGTGATCAACCGCGACTTCGAGGTGCTGGTGTACACCTGGACCGCGCGTTTGAAGACTTTCGACCATCAACTGGATGAGATGGAAGTCCAGTATTCCTGAGTCGTCCCTGTCCCTGCCCGGCGGTCGTCGACCCGCCGTCAACCCGCGTGGCCGCCGATGAGCGCTGCCGAGCGCACTATTCCCGTACTGCGTTGTCAGTCATTTCGCTATTGTCCGTAGGATGAAGTAGTAGCCAGTGGCTCCGTGGGCAAAGCCTTGGGGCCTGCTCCGGCAAATGCTACCCTGCGTCCTTTCGGGCATTGTCGAGCCGGCTCCGGTCAGGGGTCAGGAAGACCAGCATTTTTCCATTCAACGGACATCGATCGGGTCAATTCATGAATAAATCAGCAGGCTTGCTTTTAGGTTTTGTCGTGGTGGTCGGTGCGGTGAGCACCGTCGGCGCGTGGTACACCGGCAATCAGTTGGAAGGGGTATTGAACACTTCGATCCAGGAAGCCAACCAACAGTTGAAGACTGCCCTTGCCAGTGCCGGCGGCAGCGCGCAGATCGAGCTGGTATCGCTTGATCGCAATCTGTTCACCAGCACCGCGCACTACCGCGTCAAGTTTCAGAACCTGCAGGCCGGCACCGAGAAGAAAGACATCGAGCTGCTGTTCGTCGACCATATCGAGCACGGGCCTTTGCCGTGGTCGCGTCTCAAGGCGTTCAAGCTGGCGCCGGTGATGGTCAACAGCAACTACGAGCTGGAAAAGAACGACGTCACCGCCAAGTGGTTCGACGCCGCCAAGGGCGCCGCACCGCTCAAGGGCCAGGTTGCCCTGGGCTACAACCGTTCGGTGGACGGCAATATCGAACTGGTGCCGCTGGACTTCACGCCGGACGCCAACACCAGCCTGAAATTCTCCGGGCTGAACCTGGCGGTGACCGCCAGCGACCAGGCCGCCAAGATCAAGCTCAACGGCTATATGGATGACCTCAAGGTGTCCACGGTCACCCCTGAGCAGGGGCCGGTGCAGCTCGAACTGAACGGCCTGACCCTGGCCAGCGACCTGACCAAGAGCGACCTGGGTTTCTACCTGGGGCAGAACACTATCGAACTGAGCGAGACCAAGGTGGGCTTCGGCGTCAAGCCGGCGGTGGTCACGATCAAAGGGTTCGAGCAGAAAGACTCGACGCAAGCGCAGGGCAATGTGCTTTCCGGACGTCTGGCCTATAACATCGCCTCCATCGACTACAACGATAAGCCGGTGGGCAGCGCCCAGATGAGCTGGACGGCGAAGAACCTGGATTTCCCGGCGATGCAATCGCTGATCAAGCTGTACCAGGTCCAGCTGGAAGCGCTGCAAAAAGCCCAGGCGGCAGGGGCTGAAGACCCTGAGGCGGCGGTCCCGGAACTGACCCCGGCCCAGCAGACCCAGGCCGAAGCGGACATCAAGCAATTGTTGACCGGCAAGCCGCAGATCGCCCTGGAAAACTTCTCGATCAAGACCGCCAACGGCGAGAGCCGCGCCAGCCTGGTGCTGGACCTGACCAACCCGTCTTCCACCGAGCTGCCACCCGTGGAGCTGGGCAAGCAACTGGTTTCGCAACTGGATGCCAAGGTCTCGCTGTCCAAGCCGATGATCGCCGACCTGGCCGGCCTGCAGGCGCAGATCCAGGGTCAGACCGACCCTGCGGCCATCACCCGTCAAGCCTCGATGGCCAGTGAAATGGCCGGCACCATGGCCTTGTCCACGGAGATGGCGACGGTGCAAGGCAGCGATATCATCTCGACGCTGCACTACGCCAATGGCCAGGTGGACTTCAACGGGCAGAAGATGCCGGTGGAAGACTTCATCACCTTGCTGCTGACCAAGTTCGGTGGTGCGGGCGGCGGCGAACAGCCTTAAGCGGCGTTCAGCCAGAGGTGACGCTTTCCAGTCGATACCCATAGCCGTAGATCGTCAGCAACTGCCAGCCGTGTTCGGCGGTCAGGCCCAGCTTGTTGCGCAGGCGATAGATGTGGGTATCGAGGGGACGTGACGAGAGCATTTCTTCATGGGGCCAGAAGCGCTTGTAGAGATACTCGCGCGACAGCGGCCGCCCGAGGTTGCTGAACAGGCAGCGGGCCAGGCGATACTCACGCTCGGTCAGATTGACCGGGCTGCCTGAGCGGGTCACGGTCAGTTCGGCGTCGTCGAAACTCAAATCATTGAAGATGGCGATTGTGCTGGCGTTGCCGCGCTGTCCGGCATGCCGGCGCAGCACCGCGTTGACCCGCGCCTTGAGTTCGTTGGCGCGGAACGGTTTGCTCACGTAGTCGTCGGCGCCACTGCCCAGGGCCAGGACGATATCGCTCTCGGCATCGCGGCTGGTGAGCATGATCACCGGTGGCGGTACTTCCATGTGCTCGCGGGTCCAGCGCAACAGCGCCAGGCCACTGAGGTCCGGCACCTGCCAGTCGAGAATCAGCAGGTCGAAGGTTTCCCGGCGCAGCTGACGCAACAGGTCTTCGCCGCGCTCGAAACCGTGCAGGGTCCAGGGGGCTTCCCCGACACCGGCCATCTGGCCAAGCGTCTGTTCGACCCGACGCAGTTCGGCGGGCTCGTCGTCGAGTATGGCGACACGCATGTCTGGACCTTTCTCCTCGTTCAGCCACGGATCTGTCTGTAAAAGAGGACTCTACAGGCTATTTCCTACAGGGAAGTCTGTAAGTTTGCCGTCAAATCTGAACAATTCTGGCGATTTCCTCAAGGACGGGCGGCGGCTGGCTAGGCTGATGTCAAATGGCTTTTACCTGGCGTGTTGTGGCCCTTGTCGGGGTCAGGCGCAGGGTAACGATTTGCACGGTCAAGGAGAAGGATTCATGGGCAGTCCCTTTCGTTTCAGCGGTTTGCCATCCTGGGCGGTACTCGGCTTGTTGTCCGGATTGAGCCTGTGCCTTGGCTTCGGTTTTGTCGTCGGGCTGTTCCATTACGGTGCTGCCCGTCCCTCGCTGGTGTCCGAGCAACTGCCGGTGGCGCCCAAGGGCCGGTGGATAGCCCCCTTCGCCGCACCGACGCTGTGGACCACCGGCGAAGTCATCCGCCCACGGGAACAGCCGCGCTGGGTGTTCTGAGGATTCTCCGGCAATTCTGAACAAATCTGGCAGATTCACCGGGCGCTCTGGTTTTACCCATAGAGTAGACCCAGTAATACCGGGGCACTTTGGAGCAAGTCCGACCCACGGACGGGTGGCGGTTCGGATCCACACGGGCCGCCGCCAAGGGACGGTCAGGATGTCCTCCCTTGGCCATTTTTCCGCCACACCCTGGCGTGCATTCATACGAAGCAACACAGTGCGATCAGGCTGACTGAGGGCGCTGTGGCATGATGGGCCCGGATGGCTTTTTGCCGTTGTTCCTTTACTTCGATCCTGCTCCCTCCAGAGCCTGAGCGGCCAAGCCCATGAGCGAACGCTTTTTTTCGCAGCCTCTTTTTCCTGTCCTGTTGTCCCGACCGAGCCTGCGCCTGCTGCTTGGCGCGGCCTTCTGCCTGTTTGCTGGCAATGCCCTGGCGGCCCCGCCGGCCCTGCGCGCGCCTTACCTCGATCGCGAACAGCAATGCCGTCCGCAGCCGTTTCCGGCGGTGGTGCTGCACCTGGCGGGGGAGGCCTGGAAGCTGGATGCCAAGGGCAAGCAGTTGGCCCTGGAAGAGGGCATGAGCCTGGATGAGCACGAAGGGCTGAGAACCTCGGGCGATGCCTTTGTCAGCCTGGTGCTGGGCGATGGTTCGCGGATCGTGCTGCCTTCCAACTCGCAGGTACGGCTGGAGCTGGACGAGACGCAGTCGATCCCGCAACTGCAGCTCGAACAAGGTCAGGTCGAGTCCTACGTGATCAAGCGCATCAGCGAGCATGATCGCTTCCAGATTCGTACCTCGGTCGGCGTGCTTGGCGTTCGCGGCACGCACTTCCGCACCCGTAGCGAAGACGGTCAGTCGCTGGTTGAAGTGCTTGACGGCCAGGTTGCGGTGAGTCGCGGCGAAGCGCCGCCGGCTTCCGGCAACAAGGTGCGCAACACATTGCCCGTTGCGGGCGAGCCCGCGGTCAGGGTCAACGCCCGGCAGGGTCTGAAAATCCAGGACAAGGGCGAGCTCAAGCCGGTCGACCTGCTGGCGGCCCCACGCTTGCTCGGGCAGGACGGCCAGCGCGGCGACAAGCCGGTCTGGCAACTCTTTCTCCAGCCCCTGGACGGTGCCCGGCGCTACCGGGCGCAAGTCGCCACCGACGCGGCGTTCCTCAATATCAAGCAGGAGCGGTTTTCCAGTACCCCGGATATCCGCTTCAGCGGTTTGCAGGCGGCGTTCTACCATGTGCGGCTGTCGGCATTCGACGAACAGGGACTTGAAGGCCAGACTGGGGTCTACGATATCTACTACTGGCCCAGGACGGTTCATGAGCAATAGCTGCGGTACCCGGCGTTCATGAGGTTGTGGCGACGGCACGAGGGACGCGAGCCGACGCAGGCGCAACGGCTGTTCCGTGGTTTGTTGCGCGAATGGTTGTGGGTGGGCCTGTTGTTGCTGCCGCTGACCGCCGTGCTTTCCTTGAGCCAGAACCTGGCATTCAGTCATTTTCTCTACGACCGGTTGAGTCGTCTGAGTCCCTTGCCGGTCGATCCACGGATCTTGCTGGTCACTATCGATGACCGCAGTCTTGAGGCCCTGGGGCGCTGGCCCTGGCCGCGCAGTGTGCATGCCGAGCTGCTCGAGCGCTTGAGCGCGGCGCAGCCCCGGGGTGTCCTGTTTGATGTGATTTTCAGCGAACCGGAGGCGGCTGGTAGTGGTGACGAGCGCCTGGCCCAGGCGCTGTGTCGTGCCGGCAATGTGGTCCTACCGCTGTTGCGCGAAGGTGTGCCGCGATTTGCCACGGCGCTGGCGGAAATCGAACCGATCGAGCCGTTGCGGCGCTGCGCCAGGGCGGTCGGCCATATCAATGTCGAAGCGGATAACGACGGCGTGGTGCGTGGGGTGTACCTGCGCGAAGGTCCGGTCCGCCAACCCCGTGAGCAGTTGGCCTGGCTGGCCTATCAGATGGCGCTGCCAGTGGCTGAGCGGCCACCGATGCCAGGGACTGCGGACATCTCCGAACAGCATGGCTGGCAGCGCCAGAGCGCCATCCTGGTGCCCTTTATCGCCGGCGGCTTTCCCAGTGTTCCCTACATCAGCGTGCTGCGTGGTGAGGTGCCGGCCGAGCTGCTGCGTGATCGGTTGATCCTGGTCGGCGCCACCGCCCCGGGCCTGGGGGATCGGTATGTCACGCCGGTGTCCGAGCAGGCTGGCACCACCGCAGGAGTGGAGATCCAGGCGAACCTGCTCAACGGCCTGTTGCAGCAGCGCAGCATTGTCGCGTTGGCGCCACTGTCGGGCATGTTGTTGTCGGTGTTGGCCGTGGCACTCCTGCTGGGCGGGCTGCTGGTGCGTGCGCGTTATGCGTTGTGGCTGACGCTCGGAAGCATGGCGGCGGTGCTGCTGGCGGCCTGGGGACTGCTGCGGTTCGGCCTGTGGTGGTCGCCGGCCGCCAGCCTCAGCGGTTTTCTGCTGGCCTACCTGATCTGGAACTGGCGGCGCCTGAGTGCGGTGCTGGCCTACTTCGGCTGGGAATTGGCCCGTCTGAACGACGAGCCCAAGGTGTTGCCCGAACGCCGCCGCCCCCTGGTGCCCAAGGGCGATGTATTGCAAGGCCGCATCGCGGCGTTGGAACAGGCCCTCGGGCGCACCCGCGATACACGGCGATTCATGGCCGATGGCCTGGAATGCCTGCCCGTCGCCACGCTGATCACCGACACCTGGGGCCAGGTGCTGCTCGCCAACCGCAGCGCGCGCGAGTTGCTGGGGCCTGCGCTGGTGGGCGAGGACTGGCTCGAATGTCTGGCGGGCCTTGGCTTTCCTGGCATGGACGGGCCAGCACGACCGGCCTTGACCGAACTGCTGAGCCAGGAGTTTCGCGATAGCCGCCAACGCGCCCTGCACCTGGACCTGGCACCGCTGCGCTCGACGGAAGATGAAGTCGCCGTCGGCTGGCTGTTCAGCCTGGCGGACCTGAGCCTGGCGCGCGAGGCCGAGCAGCAACGGGCGACCTTGTTGCGCTTTCTGTCCCATGACCTGCGGGCGCCGCATTCGGCGATCCTGGCGTTGCTGGAAGTGCAGCGCGCGGAGCACGACGATGCGCCGCTCTATCGCCAGATCGAACAGCAGGTCCGCCGGGCCCTGGGCCTGACCGAGGCCTTCGTGCAGCTGGCCAAGGCCGAGTCGGAGGCCTACACCTTCGAGCCGGTGCTGTTCGCCATGCTGGTGCTGGATGCCTTCGATCAGGTGGCGCCCTTGGCCCAGCTCAAGGGCATCGAGCTGCGCCATCGACTTGACGAGGTCGATGAAGGCCTGGTGTGGGCCGATGCTTCGCTGCTGACCCGGGCGCTGTTCAACCTGCTGGAAAACGCCATCAAATACAGCCCTTCCGGCACCTGCGTCAGCCTCGACGTGAAGGTGGCGGATAACCAGTTGAGCTGCAGCATTCGCGATCAGGGGCGGGGTATCGGCGTGGAGGAATTGCCACAGCTCTTCGACCCCTACAAACGCTTCGCCTCCTCCGCCAGCACCGAAGGGCTGGGCTTGGGGCTGTCGATGGTCAAGGCGGTGATCGACCGGCATGACGGGCGTATTCACTGTGCCAGCGCCGAAGGCCAGGGCACGACGTTCACCCTGTGCCTGCCTCTCTGGCAGGACTGACCGCGCAGTGCTCCAGTCTTTTTCACGAGCACTGACTGAATAAATATTGAGCTTTGTTTTTTGGTCTACCCTTCGAGAACGACAGGCGGACGACGCGCTCGACCGCTGTCGCTAGGCTCCGCCTTGTGCGTCTGGACCCGGCAGGAGCATTGGTCTCCGGCTGTCTCTCAGGAAATGAACGATATGCCGCGTAATGCTCTTTGCTGCCAGGACGGCAGGTTGCGCCCGTTGTTGGGAATGGCTTTGTGCAGCCAATTGCTCTGGCCCCTCAACGTCTGGGCCGACGCGTCCTACGACCAACTGATCCGGCAGGCCCGCGACGGCAGTTACACCCCGGCGCTGGTGCTCTTGCGTCAACTGCCAGCCCCGCAGCAGTCCGCGGGCCAGATCAGCGATCACCTGCAGATCGCCAGTTGGGCCGGGCTGGATGCCGAAGTGATCAATGTCTATGAAACCCAGGGTGCCCGGCGGGTCTTGCCGACCCAGGCCCTGACCGCTGTCGCCCGCGCCTATCGCAACCTGAAACGCTGGGATGATGCCGAACGCCTGTATCGCCAGGCCCTGGAGCGCGAACCGCAGAATGCCGACCTGCAATTGGGCCTGGCGATTACCGAGGCCGATGGTGGAGACCCGCAGGACGCGGTGCGCCGGGCGCGCGAACAAGTCGCCAGACAACCCAATGACCCGGCCCGGCGCATGGCCCTGGGGTATGCGCTGACCCGTTCGGGCGCTAACAGTGATGCCTTGTTCGAGTACGACCAGGCTTTTGTCCGGGCTTCGGATAAACCCGAGGTGATCCGTGAATACCTGTTCGCCCTGGAGCGCGCGCGCCTGCCGGAACCCGCCTTGCGCCTGGCCCAGCGGCATCCCGGGCTGATCGACGCGGCCGCGACCCGGCGCCTCGAAGGCGAGCTGGCGGCCGAGCGGGTACGCCTGGCCGAGCTGCCGACCCGCACCGAGCAGGAACGTTTTGTCGTCGCCGATCGTGCCTTGGCCGACTACGACCGCTTGCTCGCGGCCTGGTCCGCGGACCCGCAGGCCCATGACGACGTGGTGCACTGGCGTATCGACCGCCTGGGCGCGCTCAAGGCCCGCTCGCGCAACGCCGAAGTATTGAGCGAGGCGCAAAAACTGACCGATGAAGGGGTGACGATCCCGCCCTATGCCCAGCGCTGGATTGCCTCGGCCTACCTCGCGGTGCGCGAGCCGGAGAAGGCCGTGGCGTTGTATCGGCAGATTCTCTCGGCGCCGAGCGCGGACCCCATCGACCAGGCGGGCGATACCTCGGCGCTGGTCTATGCCCTGATGGAAAGCGACCAGCCGGAAGAGGCCCGCGCATTGGCGGACGCGCTGGCGCTCACCGTACCGCCACGGTTGCCGCTCAAGGGTGACCCGGGCGGCGTGCCCAACGATGCCTGGCTGGACGCCCAGCAATTGTCGGCCCAGATGGCGATGGACAATGGCGACCAGGCCGGCGCCGAACAACGACTGGAGGCCCTGGTCGCACAGGCGCCGGGCAACGTCGGCTTGCGCCTGGCCCAGGCCGATATGTACCTGTCCCGCGATTGGCCGCGCAGTGCCGAGGCCTTGAACAAGGAAACCGAAAGCGCGGCGCCGCGCAGCCTGGGCCTGGAAGTTGCCCAGGCCAATACCGCCCTGGCGTTGCAGGAGTGGCGCCAGCTCGACGTGCTCACCGATGACGTGGCCGAACGTTTTCCGGAGAGTGCGCAGGTCCAGAGCCTGGAGCGTGAGCGCGCTGTCCACGACATGGCCGAGTTGCGGGTCGAGGCCTACACCGGCAAGAGCTTCGGCGGTGGCGCGGGCGGTGCCGGCGCGGTCACCGGCAGCCGCGACTACGGCATTGAAAGCACGCTCTACAGCCCGCCGATCAACGACGACTGGCGGCTGTTCACCGGCGCCGGCTACGCCTTCGGCCGTTTCCCCGAAGGGGATGCCCAGCGGCGTTGGCAGCGGGTGGGTATCGAAGACCGGACCCGTGACATGACCCTGCAAGCCGAGGTCTCCAACCAGTCCTTCGGTTATGGCGACAAGCTTGGCGCGCGTGTGTCGGGCGCCTTCGATATCGACGATCACTGGCAATACGGCGGGAGCCTCGAACGCCTGTCGGCATCGACGCCGCTGCGCGCCCTGAAAAACGATATCACCGCCAATTCGGCGAACGCCTTCCTGCGTTGGCGCGCCGACGAAAATCGCGAATGGCGGCTGGCGGTCACGCCCTCGCATTTCAGCGATGGCAACAACCGCACCGAAGCCCTGCTGACCGGGCGCGAGGGCATCTACACCAACTCCCATCTGCAAGTGGACCTGGGGCTGGAGGTCAGCGCCAGTCACAACAGCAAGAACGAAGACCCGCCGTACTTCAATCCCAAGTCCGACTTCAGCGTGTTGCCGACGCTGACCGTCAACCAGGTCCTCTATCGCCGTTATGCCACCCAGTGGAACCAGCTGTTCCAGGTCGGCGCCGGGACCTACAGCCAGCGTGACTATTCGACGGGCGCGGTCGCCCTGCTGAGCTACGGCCAGCGGGTCAGCTGGAACGATGTGCTGGAAGCCGGGGCCAACCTGAGCTGGATCAGTCGGCCCTATGACGGTGACCGTGAACGCGACGTGCGGCTGACCGTCGATCTGACCTACCGCTTCTAGAAGGGGATGATGATGCCTTGGATCACGCGTTGCATCCTGTTGCTGGGAGCCTTGCTGATCGGCGCCTGTGCCCAGAAGCCGGTCGAGTTTGTCGCGCCCGCGCAACGGGCCGTGCCGATCAATGAAGCACCCTGGCCGAAGAATCACTTTCTCAGCCTGACCTACCATGACATCGAGGACCGCGACCCGGACCAGGCGGTGGTTGCCGTGCGCACCGAACGCTTGCTCGAACAGCTCGCGTGGCTCCGGGAAAACGGCTATCGGCCGGTGACCGTGGACCAGATCCTGGCGGCGCGCAATGGCGGTCCGGAGTTGCCGCCGAGGGCGATCCTGCTGACCTTCGATGACGGTTACGCGAGTTTCTACACCCGCGTGATGCCGTTGCTCAGGAGCTATCAATGGCCGGCCTTGCTGGCCCCGGTCGGCGTCTGGATCGATACCCCGGCGAACAAACCGGTGGATTTTGCCGGTGACATGCGCCCGCGTTCCGAATTCCTGACCTGGGCGCAGATCAAGGAAGTGGCCGCCTCCGGACTGGTGGAAATCGTCGCCCACACCGACGCCAGCCACCAGGGTGTGCTGGCCAATCCCCAGGGCAACCTGCAACCGGCGGCGGCGACCCGTCGCTACGATGCGAGCACCGGCCGCTATGAAAGCGAGGCTGATTTCGAGGCCCGCCTGCGTGCGGATGTGATTGCCATCTCGAGCAAGATCCGCGCGGCCACCGGCTACTCGCCGCGGGTCTGGGTCTGGCCCTACGGCACCGCCGATGGCACCGCGTTGAAGGTGATCGAGAGCCAGGGCTACAAACTGGCGCTGACCCTGGATGACGGCATCGACAGTCTCGACCAACTGATGAACAGCCCGCGCATGCTGGTGTCGGCGGACCCGGACGGCAGTCACTACGCCGGCAGCATTGTCTCGGTGCAGAACCGCGCGGCGATGCGGATGGTGCAGGTCGACCTGGATAACGTCTACGATCCGAACCCGGTCCAGCAGGAAGCCAACCTCGGCAAGCTGGTCCAGCGTATCGCCGACCTGGGCGCCAATACCGTGTTCCTGCAAGCGTTCGCCGATCCGGCGGGAGACGGCCTGGTGCACTCGCTGTACTTCCCCAACCGGCATCTGCCGATGCGCGCCGACCTGTTTGACCGTGCCGCCTGGCAGTTGCGCACCCGCGCCCACGTCAAGGTCTACGCCTGGATGCCGGTGCTGAGTTTTGCCCTGGATGAAAAACTGCCCCGGGTGACGCGTTGGGACCCGGTCAGCGGACAGGCCTCGGTCGACCCGAAACAGTACACGCGCCTGTCGCCGTTCGACCCGAACGTGCGGCGGGTCATTGGCGAGATCTACGAAGACCTGGCCCGGCTGACCTCGGTCGACGGCATTCTTTATCACGACGATGCCGTGCTGTCCGACTTCGAGGACGCCAGCCCGCAGGCGCTGCGCACCTACGCTGCCAACGGCCTGCCGGGCAGCATCAGCGCCCTGCGTGGTGACCCGGCGACGCTGCAACGCTGGACGCGCTTCAAGAGCCGTTACCTGATCGATTTCACCCAGGAGCTGACTGCCAAGGTCCGCGCCATTCGTGGCCCGCAAGTGAAGACCGCGCGCAACCTGTTCGTGGAGCCGGTGATCAATCCGCAAAGCGAAGCCTGGTTCGCCCAGAACCTCGATGACTTCCTCGCCAGCTACGACTGGACCGCGCCCATGGCCATGCCGCTGATGGAAGGGCAGAGCGAGAGGCAGGCGGATGAGTGGCTGCAGGCGCTGGTCGGCCAGGTCAGGCAGCGCCCCGGCGCGCTGGATCGCACGGTGTTCGAGTTGCAGGCCCGGGACTGGCGACAGAAACCGGCGACGGACCTCGACGGCACGCAACTGGCGGGCTGGATGGGGCTGCTCAAGCGCCAGGGTGCCAGCAGTTTCGGTTATTACCCGGATAACTTCCTGGACAACCGCCCGGCCGTGCAGGCCGTGCGCCCGGCTTTTTCCAACCAGTGGAATCCCTAGATCATGATGGATCGAATCCTGGCACTGACCGTCCTGGCACTCGTCCTGGGGGTTCCCCTGGGCGTGATTTTCCTGGTGACCGGGCAATTCCTGATGGACTTCGTGTTTTTCTACCCGCTGTTCATGTCGGGGTTGTGGATGGCCGGCGGCCTGTACTTCTGGCTGCACTGGGAACGCCGCTGGCCCTGGGAAGCCGATACCCTGCCGCCGGCGCTGGCGGGCGAGCCGCTGATCTCGATCCTGATCCCTTGCTTCAACGAAGGGGAGAATGTCGCCGATACCCTCGAGGCCGCCTTGGCCCAGCATTACCCGAACATCGAAGTGATCGCCATCAACGATGGTTCCAGCGACAACACCGGCCAGTTGCTCGACAGCCTGGCGCTGCTCGACCCGCGTTTGCGGGTGATCCATCTGGCGCAGAACCAGGGCAAGGCGGTGGCCCTGCGCATGGGCGCCGTGGCGGCCCGCAGCGAGTACCTGGTGTGCATCGACGGTGACGCCTTGCTGGCACCGCACACGGCGGCCTACCTGGTGGCGCCGCTGTTGCAGAACGTGCGCCTCGGCGCCGTCACCGGCAATCCGCGGATCCGCACCCGCTCGACCCTGGTCGGGCGGGTCCAGGTCGGCGAATTTTCCTCGATCATCGGTTTGATCAAGCGCACGCAGCGGGTCTTCGGGCGGATTTTCACCATCTCCGGGGTGATCTGCGCCTTCCGCCGTACGGCGCTGGACCGTGTGGGCTACTGGAGCACGGACATGATCACCGAGGACATCGATATCAGCTGGAAGCTGCAACTGGATCACTGGAGCATCTTCTACGAGCCGCGGGCTCTCTGCTGGATCCTGATGCCGGAGACCCTGCGCGGGCTTTGGCGGCAGCGGCTGCGCTGGGCCCGGGGCGGCGCGGAGGTGCTGTTCAAGAACATCCGGGGCATCTGGCAGTGGAACCATCGTTACCTGTGGCCACTGTTGTTCGAGTACTGCCTGTCGACCGGCTGGGCCTTCACCCTGCTGTTGTCGATTGTCTTCTACTGCATGGGGCTGTTTATCGACATGCCGGCCTCGATTGTCGTGCACCGCATCGTGCCGCCGGCCTTTACCGGGTTGCTGCTGGCAACGGTCTGCCTGGGACAGTTCGCGGTCAGCGTGCTGATCGACCGCCGCTACGAAAAAGACCTGTGGAAAATCATGTTCTGGGTGGTCTGGTACCCACTGGTGTTCTGGTTCATCAGCTTCTTCACCACCCTGGTCAGCTTTCCCCAGGTGTTGTTCCGCCAGAGCGGCAAGCGGGCGCGCTGGGTCAGTCCGGACCGGGGGATCAAGCCCGTCGATGACGGCAAGCAGAAGGTGCGTTCATGAAAATCATCAGAACCCGCCAGCGGCCGTTCATGGTGCTGGTGGATGTGGTCCTGACCGCGCTGGCCTGGGCCGGCCTGTGGTACCTGCTGATCCAGGGCTTGATGCCGTTGTTCGACGGGCACACGGGGCCGCGGATCGATATCTCGTTCTTCGACGCCCTCAATACCCTGGAGGTTTATCTGTGGGTCGGCTTGTTGAATGCGGCGGTATTGATTGCCTGGGCGCGTTATCAGCAGCGCAAGAGCCGTGGCTACACCCGCCGCCGTTTGCCCGCGCCGGTGGTCGGGGATGAGGGCTTGAGTCGCAGCTTCAAGCTCAGCGAGGACAACTTCGCGCGGATGCGCCAGTCGGCGACGATGATCGTGCACAACGATGAGCATGGCGGGGTACTTGAAGTGATTACCCCTCTGTATCGCGTCGAGCCGCAGGAGCCGCCGCTGGCCGCGCCCCAGGTGATCCAGTTGCCCTCGGAGGATGACGGCAGCCGCCCGTCTCTGTAGCGCTGGTCCGCGCCTTAACTATCTAGTGCACGGCTACGCCGTACGGCGCTCTACGCTTTTCCCTTTTTCCATGGAACAAGGGAAATCCTATGAAAACCTCCGTAGCGGAGCCTCCCAGGGCGGCCGTTGAGTCGGCAGCGGTTTTACCCGACCCCCGTGGCGCCGCCCTGGAGCGCCTCGCTGAAAAACTCTTCGAGCGTATCGCGAGCGCGGAGCGTCCCAGCCTGTTGCTCAACCGGCTCCAGGCGGCGCTGGTGCGTGGGCTCGATAGCCAGCACCAACTCAAGAAGCTCTTTGCGCGAGCACCACGGATTGGTGGGCTGCTCAAGCAGATCTTGACCGAGGCCTTCGGGCACGATCCAGACAAGCTGTTGTTCACCCCGCCGTTGCGTTCCGACGACGGGCAAACGGCGCGGACCCTGGCGCAGGTGGCCATGTCGCTGTTGCGCAATCCGTTCCTGTCCCTGGCGCCGGGTCACACCGTGCGTCTGAGTCTGGCTGACGAACCGCAGCAGCTCCTGGCGCTGGACCCGGAGCAGGTGCTGACTCGCCTGAAGAGTCTGGGGCTGCCTTACCGACTCGACACGGCCCTGCGCGGCTATTGGCATCAGCCGGCTTGCGATAGTCCTCTCTCAAGGCGCGAGCGCCTGGTCGAGTTGCACAAGCTGCAGTTTCACGACAAGGCCCTGTTGGCCTATGGCACCGACGATTTGTCCGCTACCGCGTTCAGCATGCTGATGGGCCTGCTGGATGCGCCGACCCCCGAAGCGCGGGCGCTGGCTGGCGGCCGCTGGGGGCGGCTCACGGTGTCGGAACTGGTCTGGCCGGGAAAGAACTCGGCGACTGTGGCCTTGAGCGGCGCTTTGCACCTGCAGGGTCCCGGTGGCGTCGAACGGGGACGGCAGGTGATTTTCGTGCCGGGGGTGGCCGAGGAATTTTTCGAGTTTGACAGCCACGCCGAGATGCAACGCCGGCTCCCGGAACTGTTCAACGCACCGGGCAATTATCGGCCCTGGCAGTTGCTGGCGCTGCAAGACCGCGATCGGCTGTTTACCCAGCCGGGTAGTTCGGCCCTGGCGTACCGCTTCCATGGGGGGGCCGCGCTCACCGGCGATGCCCTGGCCTACAGTGCGCTGAGCCGGCTGGATACCCAGTTGACCAACGAGTGGGCCGCCGCGTTGTTGCTCAACACGGCGTACATGTTGCCGGAAGGGTTGGTCGATGCCGGGCGCCTGACGCCGCTGCAGGCGGTGGAAGCCATGCAGGAATCGCGCGCCGCGCTGACCGGCTTGCCGCCCCTGAGGACGCTGCTCGCGCAGCGGCTTCGCAGTGACGAACGTCGTCGGATGCTGGAAATCAGCTTTGGCAGCCTGGCTGCTGACCTTCCCGTGCGCCTGCGCCAGAGCAAGATTCGGCAGCAGGAACGCGGCCTCCTCGAGCTGATCGATGAACAGGAGCCTGGGCGCGATACTCCGGCCTACCGTGACTGGCTGGCGCGCCACAGCCTTTGGCGACAACAGCGGGTTGATGTCCAGGACCTGCTCAAGGACCGGGAGCGATACGCCCAGTCCGAATTCTGGAGCACCCCGGATCGGCTGCAGAGCGATCTTTCAGACAAGTTGCTCAGGGGGCGCTGCCAGGGACTTTTGCACGAGGCGAAGATGCAGCATCAGCTCGGGCTGATCGATCAGGAGGAACTGGCGCGGGTGCTTGATGTGCTGCCACAGGCTTTGGCGGACGTGCGTGTGGCCAGTGAGACCGAGGTCGCCGCGATCAGCCTGGGGCCGGCGGACTCTGGTTGGTCGCTGACGGGCGGCTGCGTCATCAGCACCCGTGGCGCGCTGGCCGATCCGCGTTCGGGCGTAGCGGCGCTGCTGTTTGTGCCGGGACGGCTGGGCGGGCTGCAACGCTTCATGACCCTCGACAGTCTTTCGCAACAGCTGGACGTCAGCCTGCGCAGCCCGGAGTGTGAAAGCCTCTGGCCGTTGATTGCCCGGGACCGGCGTGGCGAGGCGCGTCGCTGGGTACGGGGGCTGGCTGATGGGGCGCGGGTTCCCATCCACTATCAAGCAATTGAAGGGGACGCCCTGCAACAGGGACTCCAGCAGCAGATCCAGGAACATCTGCGGGTCTGCCGGCGGGTCGAGGGCGGTTTGCGGCCGTTCTCGGAAATCGGCGACGCCCGCAGTTCCCTGCAACTGCTGGCCCATGAGCTGGAGGAGAACCTCGGCGTTCCGGGGCACGATGCCCGGGAGCGAGCGCTGGACAACATTGCGCTGCTGCAGCTCGGTGCGGTGCAGGCACAAGGTCTTCCCGACTGGCTGTCCACGGCGGCCCGCGCGGTCCGCCAACAGTACGCGCGACTGCTGGCCCGCTATCAGAGAAGCATGCATGCCCTGGAACTCAAGCTGGAGCGCCAGCTACCGGACCTCGATGACTTTGCCCGGGAGAGCCTTATCAAACGGCTCAAGCAGGACGGTTTTTACCCGGAGCTGGATATCGACAAGCCGTTATTCGATCTTCCCGACAGTGTCGAGCGGGTGTGGGTCGGACATCCTGAACGCATGGTGGGTGAGTCGGGCCCGAAGACGATGGTCAGCGAGGGGCGCACGACCTACAGCCTCTTGCGCCTGGCCCTGGAAAACCTCGACCCGCAAGCACCCGGGACCAAGCGTCGATTGCAGCACGGGCGAATACTGGACCGTACCTGGCAGCAGCGACTGACCCCTGATTATCTGATCAGCATGATTTCGGCACTCGACCTTGGCGGCCACTACGACACCCTGATCCAGCGGACTTTTTACGGCGTCGATAATCCCGGGCTTGGACCGCTACGGGCGTTCGATCAGGCGCTGTTGTACCGGCTGGTCCGGCAACGCGCCCGAATGGAATTGTTCAGTGCCCGACAACAGGGACTCAGCGACTGGGCCGCCGAGGTTTTCGAGAGGGCCTTGAGTGCGGAGTGTGCCGCCGACCTGCGCACCGAGCACCTGGAGCTCGAACTGCATTTTGTCACTTTCGCCGGCCGGGCGTTTGCCCGGGCCCGGCATGTGGGCAATGCCGTGGCTATCCACGACAAGGTTTGCGGACGAACGCTTATCTATTTGCCCGGCGCTCCCCATGAGCAGGTGCTGACCGAGCACACTGACCTGGCGACCGCGCAGCGGGCGCTGGTCAATGTCGGACAGGCGCCGCAGCGGGTGGCGGACATTGTGCAAAGACTGGCGCCTGGCTGGGAGGCGGAAGCCATCGAGGGCTATCCCGCCGAGCAAGACCCGCAGGCGTCGGGCTCAAGGCCCCCGGAGCCTGCGCGCGATGATCGACTGCCAATTGACCTGGCGTCTGTGGGAAGCGATCCGATTTCCGCGATCAGATCCACTTCGCTGTTGGCGGCCGTAAACAGCTGGTGGACGAGCGAGCCGGAGCAACCCGTGCCGGATCATGTGGCGCTGGAAAAGGAGGTCAGGCGCGAGATCGCGGAAAACCCCCAACACTGGTTGCGGCTCAGGAAAACCCAACGCTGGGACCTGTCGCTGGTGCTGGCGCATGCCTTTGTCCTGCGGGCGCAGCAGCGGGCCCGGACGGTATCGAACTCGGGCCGACAATTGTCGCAGTTGCGCGAGTTGCGTGAAGACGAGCAGCGTTCGGCCTACTGGCTCAGGGTGTTGTCGGTGGTGCCCATCGTCAGTATTGGGGTCAATGCCCGGGAGACGGCAGTGGCCCTGCGCCGGTTTCACCGCAGCGGTGATCCGCGCGATGCCTTGGAACTCTTCAAGGCGGCGCATATGACGCTGGTCGATGCCGTGCTGGCCTTCTACCCGCTGGGCAAGGGCGCCGGTGCGGTCTCCCGGCCGCTACGGGCTGGTCAGCGGGGCTGGTCGCGCGTGGCCTTGCGGACCCTCGATCGTCGACAGAGCTTGTCTCATAACGGCGCGATGGCCCTGAAAACAAAGGTTGCGCCAAAACCCAAGCCCCTGCTTCCCGGGTATGAAGCGAAGATTACCCCTGACGATGCGGTGGCCCTGCACGGTCCGGCCAATGCCGGTAGCTACGCAAAAAACGGTGTGCAGTTCATCACCGACGGCAGCACCCGTTACGAGGTCTACCGGCCGAAGGGCGAGAGTGCCTTGCGCTTGAAGAAAACCGCCGCGCAGGACAATGAGCTGATTCTGTATATCCACGAGCCGGGCGAATACCTGTTGCGTGCCGATGCGCCCGAGCCGCAGCCGGGTCCCAGTCGCGCGATGTGGCAACCCTGGACGCGGCCTGCGTTGCCGGAGTCCGCCGGTCCGCCCGTGCTGCAACTGGAATGGATGACCCGGAGGCCGGCCTTGTTGCCCGTGGATTGGAAGACCCGGGGATTGGTCCTGGAAAGCGAACAGGTCGTGGAGCTGTCGGCGAGCCGGGGGCTGTATGCGAGGCGGGGGGCTGAACACGTTCGGCTGCTGAAGATCGATGAGCGCTATTTCGAACTGCTTCCCGATGGTTCCGGGATTCACTCCGATATCGTCTTTCTGAAACGTTCCGTGCCGTTGTCCGGCCATGCCGAGGCCGACTTCAATTTTTGGTGGACGCACCTGGACGAACAGCCGATACCGGCCACTTTTGATCAGCGCAACCAAGCCTGGACAGTGCGTGCGGCTTTGTTCGGCGAGCCTCTGGAACAGACCCTGGCGCAACCCCTGGAAGGCATGACGCCGGCGAGTCGGCACAGGACGGTCAACCGGCTGATCCAACGGACCGATGTGGAGCATACGTCGGTCACGGCGACCCGGATGGTCGCGCTCAAGCGCACGCAGGAAACCTGGAGCTCACGGGGCGTGCACATGGATGTGCTGTTGCGCGAACTCGATGCCCGGTCCCTGGGTCGGACTCACTTTCGCATCGGGCGGGCGACCGATACCAGGGGCTTTTCCCGGTTGGACTTTGATCCGCCCCAGGCCGTCGACCCTCGGCTTTTCGACATCCGGGGGCCGGCGCGTATTGCCGAGTTGGCCGCGCACAGCGAGAACGCCGTGATCACCGTCTTGCGTCGCCATGGTTTTGTCGTGACCGAGATCCCGAAATCCCAATCCTTCAATACGGTCAATCTGTTCTGCACCCACCCTGGCTCGGAACATTTGTACTACATCATGCTCAAATGGACCGACAAGCCCTCGGTGCCCATGACCCGCTATCAAGGTGGCCCGCGGCAGTTGACGGATGGCTGGTTCAACCGGCATTTCGCCCTGAGGCCCCTGGGTCAGCGTGCGCTGCTCATACCGGTCAAGGAGGCCATGGAGCAGGGGCGTTTGGTGAAGCTCATCGCAGGGCTGCAGCGCTCGGGGGACACCGGGCTTGTCACGGTATTTTTTACCCGGGCGGTCTAGGGTTGTAGCGAGTCGCTTACAGGCCGTCCAGCGCGCAACGGCCACGGCTGACACCTGGGGCTTGGGTTGTATCACCATTGTATCGTTCAAGAAAGCACGAATGGTTCACGTTATAATGAAGAAGTCTATATTCCAGGGGATGCTGGCTTGAAATATGCTTTGGTAGCGACAACAGGGTATTTGCTTCTGGTTGACCTGGAGTCGAAGCAGGTGACCCCCCTGGAAAACAACCGACCGGAATACTACGGCGTCTCCTGGTTTGCGGGCGCAACGGACCTGGTGTTGTCCCATACCGGTCTGGACAGTACCGACCTGGTTGATCTTTCCGGGTATGCGTTATCCGAACAAGGCTGGGTGTCCGAGGGCGCCCGTTCAAGCAAGGCGGTACTGTCGGCACCGCATCAGATTATTTGCGCCCCCGATGGTCGGGTCATCTGTGCCAACACGGGTCGTAACGTCATTACGGTCGTGGATCTTGAGCGTACCAATACCTTCCAGGAAGCCGGGATCAGCGACGCACGCTGGGATCGCCTGGCGCTTGACCGGATTGTCGGCGACCACCTCAATTCGGTATTTCTGCAGGACGACAAGCTGTTCGTGATCGCCCATGGTCACAACAAGGGCTCGCAATTGGCGATCTTTTCCTATCCAGAACTCAACCTGCTTTCGTGTGAGTCCCTGGGGGCCAGGACCGGGCTGCACAATATCTGGGTGACGGCCGAGGGACAGCGGATCAGCTGCCACTCCGAGATCGGCGGGCTTGTGGATCTGGCTAGCGACAGTGTCCTCTGGGAATCGGGATCTTTCGGTTATACGCGTGGGTTGGCAGCAAGCAAGGACCATGTTCTGGTGGGTGAAAGTCAGAAAACCACTCGGAACCTGCGCCGCCATTCGCTGAGCGGGCTGTGGATTCTGGATCGCCAGAGCTGGCTCGCCGTTGACTACCTGTGCCTGGGCCCTTATGGCGGCGTCCAGGAAGTCCGCTTGCTCGATGTCCCTGATGAGGCGCATCACGGTCATCTGTTCCAGGGACTGGATAGCTTGTTGCAAAAAAACATGCTCACTGAGGTGGCGCGCACCAAGTTGAAAGTGGCTGCGGACATGACTGAAGGGAAGCGCTTGTGGGCAGATTACACGTCCATATTCGGAATGCCCGAGACGCAAACCGATGGTGCCAGGCACGCAAGTCTGGCCGACCTGTGTCTGATGCTGAAGAAGCCTGAAGCGGACAACACCTCGTTGGCATTTTCCTACAGCCTTGAGGAACAGCCGGGGGCGCACGTCTCGGCCGTTATCGGTTATACCGGCTCAGGGGGCGATACCCATATGGCCGCCTTGTTGCTGCATCCGCACGACCAGGGGGCAGCGTTTTCAGTCTGGGTGAACGATGGTAGTGTCTGGGCTTCGTTGCCGGATATTTCGGTGTCGGGTCTTCCGGTGTCCGGCAGTATCCGCTGCGTGACCTCGGCGTCGGAGGTTGTGTTGTTCATCGATCAGCACGAGGTGTTGAGCCTGACCGCCAACACGCTGGGGCTGAGCCGTTGTGATGAAGGGCTGGGTATTCGCTGGATTGGCGCTTCGGTGAAGCCGATTCGGGAAGAGGGGTTGTCTGTTCCCCTATGACGAATGACCTTGACCTTGGAGACGGCGAAAGCGTAGGCTTCAAGCCAAGAAAGCACTGGTGCGCCGGCTGAGTTTCAAGTTATCCGGGCGAGTGTTTTCTTGGTTGCACTAAGGCCGCTGATAGCGGCCTTTATTTTGCCTGTCGTTTAGGCTTGATCCTGTCACCCTTCGGTACGATAGAGTAAAGCTCTGCTTTGGGCTTTCGAGTGGTGAGCTCAAAAATCGCCTCATCCATCACCTCATTACCGTACCCGTCCTGACGCAATTGTGTGCTCTTGACTGCCGTCATCCTTGGAGACGCTACCGTAATAGCGGTTTCGGCCAAGGCGAAACCAATTTGCACAACCATGTCCTCAATGGTGTAGCCATCACGCACAACTCGGCTTTCGTAGGCATGCCTACCGAGAAAGACGATTTCCGGATTCTCAAGCTGCGGTAATCCCTGGCTCTCTTTCTGCCTGTTGATTGCCTCAAATTGCACGTCTGTCAGAGTTCCAATGACAACCGCCTGCACTCGCCGCCCTCCAGCAATCTCGTTCAGATTGGCCCGGATGAGATACTCGGCATTGTCATATAGCGGCATTTCCTGTCCTTGGAATCGGGGCCAGATCCTCTCGATTTAACGCTGCAACAGGCCCATTGGGGCCTTGATGCATTTCGTAAACCTGCGAGGGTTTTCCCGACATGTGAATGCTCGGCCCACGTCCTTGATACATCGTGTCTCTGCACTCAACTTACAAAGAACGCTCTCATCCCATGGCGAAAATGGACCGCGCCGGTGATCGATGGGATTGCTCTGTTCCAGAGGTGTCTCCGCAACAACGGGTGGGCGCGTGGTTGCGCGGAGATCGTCGATCTGCGGCCGATGAGTCAAAACTGGCTGTTGCTGGAATAGAAAGGTTTGCTGAAAAGAGTCGCGAGCTTGCAGCGTGTACCGGGCTCGGAGAGGGGCTTGGTGTTTCAGTCAGGATGTTATAGATCGCTTGGCGTGTATTCATCGGGCGACTACAAGTGGCCCGAAAACAAAAATGCCCCGAATCAACGATTCGAGGCATTTTTATTTGCAGATGGTGCACCAGGCGGGATTCGAACCCACGACCCCTGCCTTCGGAGGGCAGTACTCTATCCAGCTGAGCTACTGGTGCTTATGCGGGCGACATCATACCCATGTCGGCTCGGGGC
>Ga0302153_10000065_pt1 | contig 51782 bp, 44 predicted proteins | sample I_Bog_N2_2_FD_192429 | JGI IMG/M metagenome (GOLD analysis project Ga0302153, IMG submission 192429) | Peat permafrost microbial communities from Stordalen Mire near Abisko, Sweden - I_Bog_N2_2 | ecosystem: Environmental > Terrestrial > Soil > Wetlands > Peat | place: Sweden: Abisko, Stordalen... | reverse complement strand
CGTGGGCGAGTCGTACTACAACCACCTGCTCGAAAGTGTCGTCGAGGACTTGCGGGCAGCGGGCTTACTCGTCGAGAGCGAGGGCGCGCTGTGCGTGTTCCCCGAGGGGTTCCAGAACCGTGACGGCGAGCCGCTGCCCTTGATCGTGCGAAAGAGCGACGGGGGATACGGCTACGCCGCGAGTGACTTGGCGGCGGTACGTGACCGAGTGGGCACGCTCCACGCCGACGAGATGCTCTACGTCGTCGGGGTGCCCCAGGCCCAGCACCTCGAGATGGTCTTCGCGGTCGCCCGCCAGGCCGACTGGCTACCGGCAACCGTGCGCTGTGAGCACGTGACCTTCGGCAACGTGCTGGGGCCCGATCACAAGATGTTCAAGACCCGCAGTGGTGAGACCGTGAAGCTCGTCGCGCTGATCGACGAGGCGATCGAGCGAGCCTTCGTGATCCTCGACGATCGCGGGACGGACCTCGACGGCGACGCGAAGTACCTCCTCGCCGAGCAGATCGCGCGCGCGGCCATCAAGTACGCCGACCTCTCCACGGAACGCCAGCACGACTACGTCTTTGACTTAGAGCGCATGATCGCCTTCGAGGGCGACACCGGACCATATCTGCAGTACGCGCACGCGCGCGTCCGCTCGATCTTTCGACGGGCCGCAACGCCATTCGTGCCCGGCGACGCGCACTTCGCCCTCGCGGCACCGGCCGAGCGATCACTGGCGCTCGGCCTCTTGGCGATGCCCGAGGCGTTCACCTCGGCGCTCGCGAGTCTTCAGCCGCACCGCCTGTGCACGTACCTCTTCGACCTCGCACAGCGATTCACCTCCTTCTACGACACCTGCCCGGTGCTGGCCAGCGAGGGCGCTCTGCGCGAGGAGCGCCTGGCGCTCTGTGACCTCACGGCACGTGCCTTGGAACTCGGACTTTCGGTCCTCGGTATCGACGCCCCACCCCAGATGTAGGGAACGGGGTGCTCGCGCCTCGGTAGAGTACGAACGACGGCGTCGCGCCGAGAGTCGTAGGGGGATCGCATGGAAGTCAAGGCGTCAATCGTCAGTGAACCGAAGGGTCCCTGGCACAGTGAAGTCATCGAGATCGACGAGCCGCACGCATACGAAGTGAAGGTGAAGATGGCCTTCGCGGGAATGTGCCACTCCGACGAGCATTTGCGCTCGGGTGAGATGTTCCCCGACGCCGCAACCACCGAGATGCTGATCGGCCGCCCTTCGCCGTACCCGATCATTGGTGGCCACGAGGGTTCGGGTGTCGTCGAATCGGTCGGTGAGGGCGTGACCTCGCTGGTGCCCGGCGACCACGTCGCGGTCTCGTTCATTCCTTCCTGCGGGCGCTGTGAGTACTGCGTGGCGGGCCAGAGCTACATCTGCAACATGGGCGCCACGACGCTGATGGGCCCGATGATCTCCGACGGCACCTGGCGACACCACCTGGGCGACGTGGCGCTCAATCGCATGTGTCAGCTCGGCACGTTCTCCGAGCGCATCGTCGTCCACGAGGCGTCGTTGATCCGGATCGAACCGTGGCTCGACCTCCGGGCGGCCGCATTGATCTCTTGTGGCGTCTCGACGGGATTCGGATCGGCCGTCAACCGCGGCGGCGTCAAGCCCGGGGACACGGTCGCCGTCATCGGCTGTGGCGGCGTGGGCTCGGGGGCCATCCAAGGTGCGGTGCACGCGGGAGCGCGTGCGGTCATCGCGATTGACACCAATGAGTCCAAAGTGGACCGAGCGCTCAAGATCGGTGCGACGCACGGTTGCGCGACGACCCTGGACGCGGCCTTTACCATCCTTCCCGAGCTCACCATGGGCCGCAACTGCGACGTGGTGATCATCACCGTTGGATCCATGACGGGCGAACTCGTCGAGCAGGCCCGCTCGATCACCGCCAAGGGTGGGGTCATCGTCGTGACGGCGCTCGCGCCCTTCACCGACACGAAGGTCGAACTGAGTCTGTTCATGCTCTCAATGCTGAACCAAGAGCTGCGCGGGACGGTCTTTGGCTCGGAGAACCCGCGGGTGCAGGTGCCGAGACTGCTTCGTCTGCACCACGAGGGAAAGCTTCACATCGACGAGCTCATCACCCAGGAGTACGCGCTCGATGACGTCCAACAGGGCTACGACGACCTCGAGTCGGGCAAGAACGTTCGCGGGGTCGTTCGCTTCTAGATGCGTTACGTCAACTCGTTTTCGGGGACACTCTCGAGGGGGTGACGACCGTCCAAGCGGGGAGCACTGGAGCGGTAGCTGAAGTAGATAACGAGGAACCCGACGCCCGCGCCGAGTTGACCAATGGCGGTGAGCCACCAGCCCGTTCCCGGCCAGGAGAGCTGGATTCCCGAGGTGACGATGATGAAGTAGATAGCGGACAGCGAGATCGCTTGGACGAAAAGACCGGCGAACGCTTTTCGCACGAGGGCGATCTGGGGCCCTTCGCTTACCACGAGTGCACTGAGGAACCACCACGCGCAGAGCCCCGCGATGACGCCGGCGGGTTCGGCGATGTCGCTCAGGATCGATCGGACGTTGTTGGCCCCGATGTAGCCCTGGGAGAGGTTGTACACGACGTTAATGACGGTGCCAAGCGCGACGAGCGAGTACCCAAAAACGAGGCACGCCCGCCCCAGCTGGTGTTTCGTGTTCACTGGCTCACCGTACTCCCGAATGCACTTCCGACCACGGTGCCCGCGGATCGCCCGCCGCGACGTTTCAACGACCTACGTAGTCATGAGAAGATGGGCAGCGGAGTGACGAAAGAAAGGCCGCGACAGTGCACCAACATCGACGCGGGCCGCTCTCGTCGCTGCCCGGTCGGGCGGCCGCCCGGGTGGACGGCGTCGTTCGATTGAACACGGACCCGAGGACCAAGCGGTGAACGCGGCACTGCACATCCCTACGCTGACGGGTCACCTGGTACGGCTGGATCCGATGACGCTCGATGCCGTCGACGACCTCGTCAGTGCCGCCTCAGAGGATCGTTCGACCTACGGCTATACGAGAGTCCCCGCAACGAAATCGGCGATGTCGGCGCACGTCGAGGAGATGCTCGAGTTCTGGGCGAGTGGCGAGTGCGTGCCCTTCGTGCAGGTAGAGGCGAAGACCGGACGGGTTGTGGGCGCGACCCGGTTCCTGACGATACGACGCTCCCTGCCAGAACAGTTGCCCTTCGCCGTCGAGATCGGCGGTACCTGGCTCGCGGCCTCGGCCCAGCGCAGCGGCATCAACGTCGAGGCGAAGCTGCTGCTCTTGGACTACGCGTTCTCGGCCTGGTCGGTCGGCCGTGTCGATATCAAAACCGACGCTCGCAACGAGCGCACCCGTGAGGCAATCGAGCGGCTCGGAGCCACCTTTGAGGGGGTTCTTCGGCACTGGCAGCCGTCGTTGGCGGTGGGCGAAGAAGGTCGTCTGCGCGACAGTGCGATCTTCTCCGTGACGGATGATGACTGGCCGCAGGTGGAGGTCCAACTCATTGCGCGCCTCGCCCACCACGAAGGCCTTCGCACCTAATTCATCAGGGACGACGCTTCGCGCGACCTGCGCCAAAGGATGCAAAAAGTGCAGGAACGTCGTTCTCGAAAGTTAAATTTTCCGTCTAGTATCCGCTGTGAATACGGGTAACTCATCTAGCGTTGTTCGCCATGGGGCGCTTCAACCATGGCGATTGTGACGGTGAACGCCGTCGCTCACGCGTGATTCGACTGTTCTCGACAATCTGTCGAGTCGGCACCGTTACGAGCTTGCTCGTCGTTGGACTCGTCATCGTCGCTGGTGGCGGCACGTTGGCGGGCGCGGTGACGACGGTCACCTCTGGCACCACGGTGACTGACACGTACAACTACACCGGCTCGACTGAAACACTCACCGTCCCGGCCAACGTCACCCAGATCACGATGACCGTCACCGGTGCGGAGGGTGGCCAGGGCGGACGAGACGCATCGGGTACCGCGCCTCCCGGTGGGTACCAAGGGGTGGTCACGGGCACCATTACGGTGACGCCCGGTGAAGTTCTCACGATCGGCGTTGGCCAGGGCGGCGCCGACTCGCCGGATTGGAACGTGTGCACGGGCGGCTCGAACTACGCCACCGGCGACCCCAACGACGCCGTCGGCGGAATCAATCCACTCGGTGGGTACGGCGGCGGCGCGGGCGGCTCACCCGGCGCCTCGGGATGTTCGGGCTACGGCGGCTCCGGCGGCGCGGCGTCGGTCGTTGAGATCGGTACCAACGGCGCTCCCTCGAGCGTCGCGACCATCGTGGCGGGCGGATCGGGCGGATCGGGTGGGAGTGGCCAGTACGCCCCGACACTCGGACAGATCTCGGTGCCGAACTACATCGCACGTCCAGACCAGACCTCAACGACCGGGCAGTACGGCGAGTCCGTGTACAGCGCGTGTCACCAGGTCAGTGGCGAACAGTGCGACGGCGGCGGCGGCGCGGGTGGAGGTGGTGGCGCCCAGGGCGGCTCCGCCGGACTCGTCGAGTTCGGCTCGGGGACCTCGGACGAGTGGTTCGGTCTGGGCGGGTACCCGGGCGAAAGCTCGACCGGCGGACTGAGTGGTCTGAGCAGTCAGTACGACTACTACAGCAACGACAACGCGAACGGCTCGGTGGTGTTGTCCTACTCCACGGGCGCCCCGGGCGCGCCGACGAGCGTGAATGGCACGCCGGGCAACACCAACGTCGCGTTGTATTGGACCGCACCGACCTCAACGGGCTCAGCGAGCATCTCGGGCTATTCCGTGCAGTACGCGGTGAGTCCCTACTCCTCGTGGACGAGCGCACCCGAGTGCAGCGGAACGACCACGACCTGCACCGTCACTGGTCTCACCAACGGGACCGCGTACGAGTTCGAAGTCGCGGCGACGAACGCAGTCGGCACCGGTGGATTCTCGTCCCCGTCGGGACCGATCACGCCGTCTGGTCCGCCGAGCGCGCCGAACATCACGATGGTCACCCCGTCGGACGGATCGTTGACGCTGGCGTTTTCGCCCGCCGGTTCGAACCTGCCCATCACGGACTACCAGTATTCGCTCGACGGCGGCACGACGTGGGTCTCGGGCGGAGTCACCGCTTCGCCGCTCACGATCAGCGGCCTGACGAACGGCACGCTGTATTCCGTTGCGTTGCGCGGGGTCAGCGCCACCGGCGGTGGCGCGAGCTCCTCACCGGCTACCGGCACGCCCAGCGCGCTGCCCGGTGCCCCGACGATCAGCTCCATCACCCCCGGGGGCGACGGCGTCTCGCTGAAGGTCGCCTTCGTCCCGGGTTACACCGGCGGATCGGCTATCCAGAGTTACCAGTACGCCACGAGTGTGGGCGCGGGGACGACGGCCTTTGGCGCGTGGACGACCGCCACCGGCACGACGTCACCGATCACCATCTCGGGACTGATCAACGGCACCAGCTACAGCGTTGAACTGCGCGCGGTGAACGCCAACGGCGCTGGTCCCGGATCGGTGTACCAGGTCGGCGTCACGCTCACCGTGGCGAGCGCCCCGACGATCACCACGGTGACTCCTAGCGACTCCGCACTGGCGGTGACCTACGCGCCCTTCACGTCGGCCAGCGACGGCGGTTCGGCGATTTCGGGCATTGACTACTCGCTCGACGGCGGCACCACGTGGACGAGTGCGGGGACGTTGGCCGACCCCTTTACGATTCCGTCGCTGACCAACGGCACGACCTACAGCGTGATCATCCGCGCGGACAACGGCGTGGGTTCCGGCCCAAGCTCCGCGCCCGCGTCGGGCACGCCCTACGCGCTGCCCGGCGCACCGGTGAACGTACACGCCACGGGCGCCGCCGCGTCGTCGCAGGTCGCCTGGAGTGCCCCGGTGAATAACGGCGGCTCGGCGATCACGATCTACACCGCGTCCGCCTTCACCACGCTGACCGGCGGTAGTGCCGTGGCGACGTGTTCCTCGTCGTCGTTGAGCTGTGTCATTTCGGGGCTGACGAACGACACGACCTACTACGTCTCGGTCACCGCGACCAACGCCGCGGGCATGGGACCGGCGTCGAATCCTCGAGTCTCCTCACTGCCCGTCGCGTTACCCGGCCCCCCCACGCTCACCGCGCTGACCGCCGGCGACGCGTTCCTCTCGGTTCCTTTCACCGCGGGAACCCAAGACTCCAATAACCCCATTACGGGCTACCAGTACTCAACCGACGGCGGCGTGACGTGGTTGGCCGCGACCGGGTCGACGTCGCCCATCACCGTCTCCAACCTCACCAACGGCACCGCCTACAGCGTCGAACTTCGAGCGACGAGCGCCGACGGTCCCGGCGCCGCGTCCAACGCCGAACCCGGCACGCCCTACGCCGCTCCGGATCCAACCGCGAATGCGACGACCAGCTACGTAGCTGGGAGCGGTCAAGTCACCGTCACGTGGGTCGCCCCGAACAGCAACGGCGCGGCGATCTCGAGTTACACGGTCACCGCCTTCAGCGCGGCCATCGGAGGGACGCAGATCACGACGTGTACGACGTCGACCTTGAGCTGCACGTTGAGCGGGCTGTCGAACGGCACGACCTATTACATCTCGATTCAGTCGGTCAACGTCCACACCGAATACAGCCTCCGCTCCTCGCCGCGCATCCTGGTGGTTCCGGGCATCGTGTCGACGACGTCACTCGCCGCGAGCCCGACTTCATCGACCTACGGCGCATCGGTGACGTTGACCGCGACCGTGACGTCGGGGGCGACCGGCACCGTCAACTTCGAGGTCGGTGGCACGAGCATTGCCGGGTGCAGTGCGGTCACCATATCCTCGAGCACCGCGCAGTGCATCACCACCGCGCTCCCGACGGGCACGGATTCGCTGCAGGCCCTGTACGCGGGCAACTCCACCTACGCCTCCTCACAGAGTTCCGCGGCGAACTACGTCGTTGCCGTGGCGGCCCAGAGCGCACTAACCATCACGTCGACCTCGACGACGTTCACGCTGAGTCCTTCGAACACCGCGACCCTGGGCATCACGGGCGGGACGACTGGCGGCGTGGTGACCTACGTTGTCAGCGGGTCCGAGAACTCCGCGGGTTGTTCCGTCTCGGGCGCGGTGCTCACCTACACGTCGGGCGGGACGTGCACGGTGACCGCGACGATGGCGGGGAATACCAACTACGCCGCCGTTTCGTCGACCGCGACCACCTTCACGGTAAACCTGGCGAACTCGACGACGTCCCTCGGTGCGGCACCGACGTCCTCCACCTACGACGCATCGGTGACGTTGACCGCGACCGTGACCTCGGGGGCGACGGGCACCGTCAACTTCGAGGTCGGCGGCGCCAGCATCGCGGGATGTGGCGCGGTGGCCCTCGTCACCGGGGTCGCGCACTGCGTCACGACGGCACTCCCTGAGGGTTCGGACTCCCTCGAGGCCCTTTACTCGGGCGACGGAAGTTTCAACTCCTCTCACTCCGCGACGGCACCGTACTCGGTCGGTCACGCGACGCAGGCGACGCTCGTGGTGACGACGATGGCGGGCACCATCGGCATTGACCTCACGCTCGGGACCTCCGGCGGTTCGGGGAGCGGGGGCGTGACCTACGTCGTGGCGAACGGGAGCGCCACCTGCAGCCAGCCGAGTCCCGGTGTTCTGCACGCGAGCGGTGCGGGTACGTGTCTGGTGACCGCGACCAAGGCCGGCGACAGCGACTACGCGAGCACCAGTTCGACCGCGACGACGGTGACCTTCAGTGAGAACCAGACACTGGTCTTTACGACTACTCCTCCCTCCTCCGCCTTCGTGAACTCGAGCTACACACCCAGCGCGACCTCGAGTGCCAATCTCTCCGTCGTGATCACGATCGATGGTTCGAGCGCGTCGATCTGTACGATCACCGCGGGCGTCGTGAGTTTTACCGCGGCAGGATCGTGCGTGATCGACGCCAATCAAAGCGGCGAGGGCAACATCCTTCCCGCGACACAAATAGACCAGACGATCACGGTCATCCCGGCCGTCCACCACAACGCGCCGAGTGCGCCGATCGACGTGGCGGGCGCGAGCGCGACGGGGGGAGTTGAGGTGACGTGGTCACCCCCGTCGTCCTCGGGCACGTCGGCGATCACGGCCTATGACGTCACGGCCGCGCCCGGGGGTGCGAGCTGCACCAGCGCAACGACGAGCTGCGTCGTGACTGGCTTGGTTGCGGGCACGAGCTACACACTCTCGGTCGTCGCGATAAACGCGACGGGCGATTCGCCCGCCGGGACGGCGACGTTTTCATTCGCCCCAGCGCCGCAACTCACACTGGGCGACGTGGCCGTCGCGGCGGACGGCGCGTCGGTGATCGTGAGTTGGAGCGCACCCACGGGAACGGCACACCGCGAAGTCGCCGGGTACGTGGTCACGCTCGAGCCCGGTGGGCAACAGTGCACCACGACGACACTCACGACGTGTTCCTTTGACAACGTGCCGATGGCCAGTGAATACATCGCCAAGGTGACGGTGCTCGCGGCGTCGGGAACCCGGCTCGGTACGGCGACTGGTCGCGCCGCGCTGCGGGTGGTGGCGATCGCGCACTTCACGTTCGACTCCTTCGCCCTCACCGCGAGGGACCGCCGCGCCCTCGGGCGACTCGCCACGATGGTTGTACGCACGAAGGTGCACTCCCTCTCACTGTTCGGCTACACCGATGTCGTCGGTGGAGCGCCCTACAACGCGGCACTGAGTCGAGAGCGAGCCGTCGCGGTGGGTCGTTATTTGACGATGCTGGTCGAACGTCGGGGCTACCACGGCCTCGCTATCCGCGAAATCGGCAAAGGTGTCCTGCGAAACGGCGAATCTCGAGCCCAGAACCGGAAAGTCACGGTGTTCATTTAGCGCTGAAGGAATCGGACCGAGAGGCACCGCATCGATATCTCGGGCCGTCGGAAGCGGTTTTGCGAATCGCTATTAGACAGGGAGTTGATGAAACTTTCTTCCAAGTGAACCTCCGAACGGTTCACCTACGGAACGTTGTCACCCTGGTGGTGGTGCTCTGTCTCATCGCCCTCGCGGCGGTTGCCGCTGAGCGGTCGGCGAATGCTGCGACACCAAATGTTCCGACGGACGTGCCGGCTCCCTACTCCAGCGGTTATCTCACCGGCGTCAGTTGCGCGAGCGCGTCGAGTTGCACGATCGTGGGCGTTGACAGCCCGAGCAATGTACCGATGTACGTGACGGAGCCCTCCGGTACCGCGGTGGACGTGACGCTCAGCGGCACCGTGGGGACCCTGGGTGAGTTCTTTGGCGTGAGCTGCGCTGACGCGACGGACTGCACTGCGGTGGGAGTGAACTTGGGTAATAACGAACCCTTCTACGTGAGTGAAACCGCTGGCGTCTGGGGAACAGCACAGAACGTCTCGGTCCAGGGGCAGGGACAGTTCAACGCCGTGAGTTGTTCGAGCGCTGGGAACTGTGTGGCCGTCGGCCAAGACGGTAATCCGGGCGAACCCATGTACGACGTGGAGGTTGCGGGCGCGTGGGGCTCGCCCACTGACGTACCGTCGCCGCATACGACCGGAGATTTTTCGGGAGTCAGTTGTGCTGACGCTACTCACTGCACCGCCGTCGGCGCCGATGGTGGCAACGGCGAGCCCTTCTATGCCTCGGAGTCCTCGGGCACTTGGGGCACTCCGGTCGACCTCGCGAGCCCTTCGACCTCGGGTCATTTCAATGCCGTCAGCTGTGTCACCGCTACCACTTGTGTCGCCGTTGGCGTGACTGCGGCGACGGTACCGATGTACGTCGCCGAGACGGCGGGCACGTGGGGCGCGTCCCACGACGTGGCATCGAACGTGACCTCGGGAATCCTCACCGGCGTGAGTTGCCTCGACGCGACCCACTGCACGGCCGTCGGCGATGACCGAACGCTGTCGGACGAGCCGTTCTACGTCAACGACGTCTCCGGTACGTGGGGAACACCGACCGACACATCCGTCCCAGGCGGATCCGGTCTCTTCAACGCGGTCAGTTGCACGAGTGCCACGGGTTGCGTCGCGGTCGGCCAGGGTCAGGGTGATAGTGGTGCGTTCTACCAAGCTGAGACCTCGGGCACGTGGGCGAGCGCGGTCGAGGTGCTCGGAGCGAACTCCGGGGGCGAGTTCGACGGCGTCAGTTGCACGAGTGAAACCAACTGCGTGGCCGTCGGTGAAGACCTCGTGGCCCAGTTGCCGCTCTCCGCGAGTGAGGCTTCGGGTACGTGGGGCGGTGCCACGGATACGACCTCGCCCTACCAGGGTTACTTGGCAGCAATCAGTTGCGTTGATGCGACGAACTGCGTCGGGGCCGGACCAGATACGGATAATCAGTCAGGTTTCGTGACGTCCTATTCTTCGGGTTCTTGGGGGTCCACTCAGGACCTTTTCTCGCCCAGTTACGACGGAGATCTCAACGCAATTAGTTGCTCGAGCGCCACGAACTGCACGGCGGTGGGTGAAGATGCTTCGACGTTGCAACCCTTTTACATCACCGAAACCTCGGGTACCTGGGGCACAGCGCAGTACGTCGCCACGGCGAGCGGGACGGGAGCATTCACTGCCATCAGTTGTTCCAGCGCCGTGAACTGCACCGCCGCCGGTCAGGACGGGAGCGACCTCGCGATGATCGACGTCGAGACGGCGGGAGTCTGGGCGGCTCCCCTTGACATAGGAGCGTCGGGATCGGGGGCAGGGTTCGATGGAATCAGTTGTAGCGACGCCGCCGACTGCACGGCGGTGGGCAATGACGCCGCCAATCGTCCGTTTTACGCTACCGAAACTGCCGGCTCGTGGGGCCCTGCACTCGAGATCGCGATCACGGGCGCAACGGGCTCGGCCTGGGCTGTGAGCTGCGCCAGCGCCGACCAGTGCGTCGCGGTGGGCGGCGATTACCAGAGCAACAAAGCCTTTTACGCAATGGAGTCTGGAGGAACGTGGGCGGCGCCCGTGGAGGTGACCACAACGGGTACCACGGGACTGTTCTACGGCGTCAGTTGTCCTGACGCCAACTACTGCTCCGCCGTTGGATGGGACGAGGGGACGAACGAACCCTTCTACGACTACTTGAGCCAATCGGTTACCACGACAACGACGACGCCGACGACAACGACGACGACGTCGACCACAACCACAACCACAACCACAACCACAACCACAACTCCACCCACGACGACCACGACGTTGACGCCCAATCCGCCGCCGACGAAACGATCACTGACTGTGACGGTGGACTTTCCGACGGGTGGCGCCATAGTGAGTCCGGCCGACCAACTCGTCATAGAGCGATTTGTGAGAACCGCCATCGCGGAGCATCGTCGCATTATCCACGTGTCGGGCTTCGCGTCGCCGGAGGGTTCCCGGGCGGAGAACTCATCGCTCGTCAGGGAACGCGCGGCCGCGGTGGCGAACTTCGTTCGTCAGTATCTCGCGCTCCGCCACATTCTTCGTATCGTCGTCACGGTCAACGGTGGTGGCATCAAACACCTACCCTCGCAGCTCAGCGATCAGGTGGCGACGCTCTCCTACTAGGGGGCAGGCGGGTGCGGGGTCCGGCGACGACTCGTTGAAGTCGTGCGGTATCGACGCGGTCGCGGGTTCGGTCGCGGGTTCGGTTGCGGGCTCGGATCGCTCGGTTCGCGTAAGGCGACACCCTTCGCCGATGCGAGTGAGTGATCGACGTCCATCGTCTACTCAACGCGATGCTTCTTTGTCGGCTGTGATCGCACAACGGCTCGCACGAGGCGGAGTCCGTCGCCGTTTTGGCCGCGGTATCGTGGCTCCCGAGCGTTGTAACGCCCCCGCGCTGGCGCGGGACTGCAGTAAGCGCGTCCGTGACTGTTCGCGGCCTTTACCCGCCCTGAAAGTTGGCACGTGTTCCTGATTCTCATCGGTTTCATTGCGGGCTTGGTCGCCGGCATCTCGCCCTGCGTGCTGCCAGTCCTACCCGTGGTATTCGTCGCGGGCGCGACCACCGAGTCGCCCTCGACGTGGCGCCGGGCGCTCTCGATCGTCCTCGGTCTCATCGTGAGTTTTACGGTCCTGGTGCTCGCCGGGACCGAGATCGTCTCGCTCTTCCACCTTCCTCAGGACTGCCTGCGCGACCTCGGCATTGGACTCTTGATCGTGGTGGGCATTGGTCTGGTCGTCCCGAAGTTGGGCGAACTCCTCGAGCGGCCCTTCGCGCGCCTGGTGGCTCGACAGCCGGCGCTCTCACGAGGCGGCTTCGTCATCGGCTTGGCGCTCGGGCTGGTCTTCGTACCCTGCGCCGGCCCAGTGCTCTCGACGATCATCGTCTTGGGAGCGAAGGAGCACGTCAGTTTCTTGACGTTGCTGGTGACCCTGGCGTTCTCCATTGGCGCCGCGGTGCCACTGCTCTTCATCGCCCTGGCCGGCGGCGCGCTCGTCGAGCGGGCCCGCTCGTTGCGCCAAAAGGGACCAATGCTGCGGCGCGTCGGGGGCGTGGTGCTGATCGTCATGGCGATCGCCATCAGCACGAGCCTGTTCAACTCGCTCGAGACCGACGTCCCGGGCTACACCAGCGCACTGCAACAACACATCGAAGGCTCGGCCTCGGTGCGTCATCAACTGAACGCCCTCAAAGGCACCAAGGGCAGCACCGACGGTTCCTTGAAGCGGTGTGCGCCGGGCGACCCGGACTTAGAAGACTGTGGCGTCGCGCCCAACTTCACCGACGTCACCGCCTGGCTCAATACCCCCGACGACAAGCCCCTGTCGATAACGGGCCTGCGCGGCAAGGTCGTGTTGGTGGACTTTTGGACGTACTCCTGTATCAACTGCGAGCGCACGTTGCCCCACGTGGAGGCCTGGTACAACCGCTACAAAGCTGACGGGCTCGTGGTGGTGGGTGTGCACACCCCCGAGTTCGGCTTCGAGCGCGTCGTGAGTAACGTGCGCGCCGAGTCGAAGTCCCTCGGGGTCGACTACCCGATCGCCGTCGACGACGGCTACGGGACCTGGAACGCCTATGGCAATGACGCCTGGCCCGCCGACTACCTCATCGATGCGAACGGCGTGGTACGCCACGTCGAGTTCGGTGAAGGCGACTACGCGTTGAGCGAGAACTTGATCCGCCAACTCCTCGTCGCGGCGCACCCGGGCCTCGCGCTGCCGCCGCGCACGAGCGAGCCCAACTTGACCCCCACCCAGCCGACGAACCCCGAGTCCTACCTCGGCTACGAGCGCATCCAGTACCTCCAGGCCACGAGCGCTCCTGCCCCCAACGTCGCGGTCAACTACCAGTTCCCGACGTCACTGGGTGCTGGTGAGTTCGCGTTTCGTGGCGTGTGGACCGACCACGCCCAAGAGGCCACCGCCGGCCAGGGCGCGGCACTGGAGTTGAGTTACGAAGCCCAAGACATCTACCTCGTCATGGGTGGCACCGGAACAGCCACGGTGTCGACTGGTAACGGGACGGCGCCCACGACGTTCACCGTGTCGGGGGTGCCGCGTCTCTACACGCTCTTCCACTCGAACTCGACGTCGGTGGGCACGTTGGTGCTGAAGGTCTCACCGGGAGTCGAGGCCTACGACTTCACCTTCGGCTAACGAGGCGCTGGCGCTGTCGCTTCGCACCCCGAGCCGGCGGGCGATCTCATCGAGCTCGAGTGAACCACTCGCGATCTCGATGACGAGTTGAAACGCCGCGTCGTGCGAAATCTGGGGATAGGCGTTGTTGAGCCCGAGGAACGATGCGACGCAGAACCAGCCGAGTCGCTTGTTGCCATCGACGAGGGGATGGTTCTTTAACAACGAGTGCAGCAGTGCGGCAGCTTTGAGTTCAAGGGTCGCGTAGGCGTCACTGCCGAAGGCGCTCGATCGAGGGCGCGCGAGGGCCGAGTCCAACAGTCCGATATCACGCACCGGACCCACGCCCAACACCCGCAGCGCGTAGATTGAGTCCTCGAGCGTGAGGTACTCGGGATCGATCACGCCGACGCGAGCCGTTCGATAACGTCGTTCCACCGCTCCAACATTTCGTCCATCGTACGAACCACGCGTTCGCGGTGGACCGTCGTTTCGTACCGATCGAGCACGGCCCGCTGGACGACTTCTTGGCGCGACACACCTTCGAGTCGAGCCAACTCGCTCAAGGCCTGCTCTAACTCGTCGTTAGTTCGAACGGTGAACGCCACGGACGAATGATACCACTTTGGTATTACTCCTTCGGGGCTGCGACCGGTGTCCGTCGGGGAGGAAGGCCGAGGACTTCCCTCACGCCCAGGGCGGATCTCGTGACCTCTGGCGTCAACGCCCGCAGGGTCTTTTCGTGCCACGCACCCGTAAAGACTCCCGTGCCGTAGGCCAGGTCGTCAATGACGCCTAGGGGCAGGTCGCGTGCGTGCACCCGATGATGACGCCACCGCCAGAGCGTGCCGATCGCGAAGAGCGCCAGTGTCCGCCGGCGCAGCCGCGGGTGCAGGGCGCCGACGAGCACGACGACGCCGAATGTCCGAATGACGGCCCGCGCCATTGGTCCCCCCGCGCTCACCATGTTGCGCGCGACGATCTCGTTGGCACTCGTTTCGGGGCTCTCTTCACCGCGAAGGACGCCGTCGCGGGCGTGGTTACGCGCCCCGCGCACGATTCGCGCTCCTATCGCTGGTTTGCCAAGGAGCACCGAGGTCCACGCAACGAGGGTCCACGCATCCGCGCGCACCGGCGCGAGTCGCGAACCGTGGCGCTTCGCGAGCGGCGCCGTCGAGGCGCCGTAGCTGGAGCGCTGTCGCCACCACGCACGCCAGTTCCCCCTCGTGGGGTGCCTGACGACGACGTCGGCGTCGTAGCGCACCAACCAACCCTGATCGGCGAGGCGCCAGACGAAGTCGACGTCCTCGCCCACGCGCAAGGTCTCGTCGAACCCGTCGCCGAAGGCCGCTCGTCGCACGAAGAGACACGCGCTGGGGACATAGGGGACTGGGCCACGCGCGATCACGAGACCGCTGCGATCTCCCATGTCCAAAGGACCGAAACTCTCCTCGAAGTGGTCCCGCCAGCCCGGTCCGCCCGCCCCGCACACGCGCGGTGCACTGGAGGCGACGAGCGGATCGGCGAGGTCGCTGTGGAGGCGTTGCGCAACGGCGCGTGCGTCGCCGAGGGTGACGTCACTATCGACGAACCAGAGGAACGGTCGCGTCGTTGAGCGCGCTCCGAGGTTGCGTGCCGCGGCGGGACCGGCGTTACGTGCGAGTCGCAGTAACGCCGCACCGTGACGCTGCGCGCACTGCGCGACGGCGTCGGTGTCGCGTGATCCGTCATCAACGACCGTGACGTGAAAGCCCCGCAACTCCTCGAGCAGCGCGTCGAGTTTCGTCACGTCGTCGTAGACCGGAACGACGACGTCGACGTGGCCGGTCTCGAGTTCGCGTTCGAAACGAGCCAGCACGAATCCTTGCTGGACGAGCGTGCGGGCGAAACGCTCCTCCCCGTCGCGCACGACGTCCCCACTGCGCCAGCGCTCGACGATGGCCCGAGACGGGCCCGTCAAACGAAGCAGTCGCCAGGGACTACCGCCGCTGAGGAGGTCTCGGTCGACGAAGGTGACGTGCTCGTCGACGATCACTCGCGTACCGACGGGGATGGACGCATCCAATGACGCCGGAGCAAGGGGGACGAGCGCACTCACGGCCGAAGTCTTTCACGCCCGCTCCAGGCGACGACGTCGGATGGGGCAGAATGGTGTCGTTCGAGGAGGAACCGTGACCCCAGAGACCCAATTCGTGGACGTTGTCGTGATTGACGCCGAAGTCGAGGAGCTGCTCATCGAAGAGGTCTCCATCGACGGTCTCTGCGGCGTCTACTAAGTCGTGTCCGTCACGGCGATCGACGCCTTCGACGCCACTCGACCTTGGGCGCTGAGCGAGCAGGTCTCCTTGCGCGATGAGTCCTTCGGGGCCCTCGCCTACCACCACGTCACTCGGCGACTGGTGTTCTTAAAGTCTCGAGAGCTCGTAGCCCTCGTGCGTCGACTCGCAGAGTTCGACAGCGCCGAGGCCGCGGTCACCGAACTCATCGAGACCGACCAACGAGAGCGCTACGTCGCCGCCCTCGCGTCGCTCGCGCACTCGGCGTTGCTCGATGTGCGCTGACGTACGGCTGCGCGACCGCTTCGAGCGGGGACTGGCGGCGCCGATCTGTCTCACTTGGGAACTCACCTACGCTTGCAACCTGGCCTGCACGCACTGTCTGTCGTCCTCGGGTCGCAGAGACCCGCGAGAACTCTCCACGAGCGAAGCGACGGCACTGATTGACGAGATCGCCGCCATGCAGATCTTCTACGTGAACATCGGTGGCGGCGAGCCGATGATCCGCCGTGACTTCTTCGAGCTGGTTGAACACGCGGTCGCGCAGCGCGTGGGCGTCAAGTTCTCCACGAATGGCACCCGCATCGACGCCGCCGCCGCGCGCCGCTTGGCGGGGATCGACTATCTCGACATCCAGATCTCCATCGACGGCGCCGATGCGACGACGAGTGACAAGATCCGCGGTCGTGGTTCCTACGACGCCGCGCGCCGCGCCATGGACAACTTGCGGGCCGCTGACTTCGGACAGTTCAAGATCTCGGTCGTGATGACCCGCGAGAGCGTCGAGCAACTCGACGCCTTCGAGTCCCTCGCCGCGACGTACGGGGCCGAACTTCGACTCACGCGACTTCGACCATCGGGTCGCGGCGTCGAGGTCTGGAACGAACTGCACCCCACGCTGGAGCAAAATCGGCGGCTCTATAGGTGGCTGCTCGATCGGCCGAACGTCTTGACCGGCGATTCGTTCTTCCACCTCTCGGCGCTCGGGAGCCCCTTGGAGGGACTGAACCTCTGTGGCGCCGGACGGGTCGTCTGCCTGATCGATCCGATCGGCGACGTCTACGCGTGTCCCTTCGTGATCCACGACGAGTTCCTGGCGGGCAACGTCCGCGACGCGGGATTCAACGCCGTCTGGAGCGAGAGTGAGCTGTTCCGCTCGCTGCGCGAGCCCGGTAATGCCGGAGCGTGTTCGTCCTGTGGTTCCTACGACGCGTGTCGCGGGGGCTGCATGGCCGCGAAGTTCTTCACGGGACTCGAGATGTCCGATCCCGACCCCGAGTGCGTGTTCGGTCACGGCGAAGCGGCGCTCGCCGCCAAGGCCGTCGCCATTCGTCCAGCGTCTTCGTCGGACCACTCCAAGCGAGTGCCGGTCGCGCTCTCCACTCGCTGAACCCACGGCACGGCCGGGTTCGCGACCGCTAGAACAAGGTTGAGGGTGAGCGAACGGGGGAGAGTTTGAAAGCAGCCGTCTACTACGAAACCGGGTCGCCGGACGTGTTCCGTTACGAGGACGTGCCCGACCCGGTCGTCTCGCCCCAGGACGTGTTGGTGCGGGTCGAAGCGATCAGCATCGAAGGGGGCGACACCTTGAACCGCCTGCGCGGTGAGATGAGTCGCGTGCCGCACATCGTCGGCTACCAGTGTGCCGGTGTCGTTGAGGCAGTTGGTGGCGAGGTCACGGGATTTGCCGTCGGCGACCGCGTGGTCACCACCGGCGTGGATGGATCACACGCCGAACTGCGCGCCTCGCCGCCCGCGTTCACCTGGGCGATCCCCGAGGGCGTGAGTACCGAAGATGCGGCGTGCGTGCCGATTCCCTTCGGCACCGCGTCGGACTGTCTCTTCGAGTTTGGCCATCTCGCGAAGGGTGAGACGGTGCTCATTCACGCGGGCGCGGGCGGCGTGGGCGTCGCCGCGATTCAGTTGGCCAAGCGCGCGGGCGCGCGTGTGCTCTCCACCGCGTCGAGTGACGAAAAGCTGGAGCGACTCAAGACGCTTGGCCTCGATGAGGGCATCAACTACCTGACGCACGACTTCGTGACGGAGGTGCGACGCCTCACCGACGGACGTGGCGTCGACGTCGTCGTTGACTCGGTGGGCGGTATCACACTGCAGGGGAGTCTTGACGTGCTGGCCTACCGGGGGCGCTGCGTCAGCGTGGGTGACGCGGGTCGTTCGAGCGCCGAGCGTGTCGATATCTCGAGGATGCGGGGGAACAATCAGACCCTGTCGGGCTACTTCATGGGGGCCGAGTTGTTCTTCTATCCTCGCGCGCACGAACTGGTCGCGACGCTGTTGGACGACGTCGCGAAGGGTGAACTGCGCGTCGTGATCGACCGAGCGTTCCCGCTCTCGGACGCCGAAGGGGCGCACGCCTACATCGAGAGTCGCCAGTCCTTCGGACGAGTGGTACTCATCCCCTAACGGGGTCGTCGGGCGCGACGATCGCCCAGTTCCCAACCGCCGTCGCTCGCCCGTCGCGGGGAGCGAGGGACGGTAGTGTCACCTTGGGTCGCGAGGAGGGTGATGTCAGAGAAGTGGTTCGAAACCGTGGCGATCGCTCAGCGTCGCGCCGAAAAGCGCCTGCCGCGCTCGGTCTACGGCGCCCTGGTCGCGGGCTCGGAGAAGGGACTCTCTTCCAAAGACAATCTGGCCTCCTTCGACGAACTCGGCTTCGCCCCCCACGTCGCGGGGCTCTCGAACGACCGCACCCTCGCCACCACCGTGATGGGTCAGTCCCTGTCGATTCCCGTGATCATCTCGCCAACTGGCGTGCAGGCCGTCCACCCCGACGGCGAGGTCGCCCTCGCACGGGCGGCCGCCGCGCGCGGGGTCGCGATGGGATTGAGTTCTTTCGCCAGTCGCTCCATCGAGGACGTCTGTGCGGCGAGTGACCAGGTCTTCTTCCAGCTCTACTGGTCGGGAGACCGCGACCGGCTCCTGCAGCGATTAGAGCGCGCGAAGGAGGCCGGGGCCAAGGGCATCATCTTGACCTTGGACTGGTCGTTCTCTAACGGGCGCGACTGGGGGAGTCCCTGGATCCCCGAGAAGATCGACGCCAAGGCCGTCATGAAGTTGGCGCCCGAAGTACTCGCGCGGCCCGCGTGGTTCTGGTCCTTCGCCAAAACGGGGCACCTCCCGAACCTGACGACCCCCAACATGGCTCTGCCCGGTGAGCCCGCACCGACGTTTTTCGGCGCGTACTACGAGTGGATGCAGAGCACGCTGCCGAGTTGGAGTGACGTCGAATGGTTGCGCAGCCAATGGAGCGGGCCCTTCATGGTGAAGGGCGTCGCTCGCGTGGACGACGCGAAGCGCGTTGTCGACCTCGGCGCGACCGCGCTGTCGGTCTCTAATCACGGGGGCAACAACTTAGATGGCACGCCGGCGCCGCTGCGTTCGTTGCCCGCGGTCGTCGATGCCGTGGGTGATCAGATCGAGGTGGTGCTCGATGGCGGTGTTCGCCGCGGCAGCGACGTCGTCAAGGCCCTGGCGCTCGGGGCGAACGCGGTCATGATCGGCAGGGCGTCACTGTGGGGGCTCGCCGCGGCGGGTCAGGCGGGGGTTGAGAACGTGTTGGACATACTGCGCGGCGGTATCGACTCGGCGTTGATGGGACTCGGTAAATCTGACGTCAAAGAACTTGACCGCACCGACGTCGTCGCGCCCGCGGACTTCTTTCGCAGGCTCGGCTGATGAGTCGCGTCGCGATCGTCACCGGTGCGGCTCGCGGTATCGGCGCCGCGACCGTCGACGCGCTGGTCAATGAGGGCTACCGCGTGGTCGCCGTCGATCGCTGTCGCGACATCGATGAGGTGCCCTACGCGCTCGCCACACCCGCGGACCTCGACGCCGTCGTGGCGCGACACGGCGACGCGGTGCTCGGACTGGTGGGCGACGTGCGCAGCGCGACCGACATGCACCTCGCGGTCGAGACGGCGACGCGACACTTCGGGCGGCTCGACGCCGCGGTGGCCTGCGCGGGCGTCCTCGGGGTCGGTGCACCGCTCTGGGAGATCGGCGACGCCGCCTTTGACGCCGTGTGGTCGGTGAACGTGCTGGGGACGCGTCGACTCATCGAAGCCGCCGCCCCGGTGCTGATTGCGAACGGGAAAGAGGCGAATGGTCGCATCGTCGCGGTCGCGTCGGCCGCGGGGCACACCGGGCTGTTGCGCTTGGCCGCCTATTCGGCCGCGAAGCACGCGGTCGTTGGGATGATTCGCGGCGTCGCGATGGACTTGGCCCCCTTCGGCGTGACGGCGAACGCGGTGAGCCCCGGCTCGACGCGCACCGCGATCCTCGACGCGTCGGCCAAGGTGTACGACTTAGAGAGCGTCGAAGCCTTCGCGGCACAACAACCTATTGGTCGCCTGCTCGAACCCGCCGAGATCGCCGCGGCCATTGTTTGGCTGTGTTCGTCGGCGGCCTCAGCGATCACCGGGGCCGACATCGCGGTCGACGGCGGGATGACGGTCTCTTAGCGACGGCGCCGTCGTCGCGGCGCAGTGTTGAAAGTGGCAATTTTTCAGCGGTTAGGCTCGTCTCTGGCCCATCGCCATCGTCGTCAAAGGTCTCGAGAGGTCGTCCGTGAACGAAGTCCACATGCCCCGACGTGTCCTCATCTTGGGATGCGGCTCGGTGGTGCAGTGTCTGTTACCACTACTGCTGGACCATTTCACGTTCGAGCCGAGTTCCATAACGATTCTCGAAAGCCGCGATAATCGCGAACGAATCGTGGGGTCAATTGAGCGAGGTGTGCACTATCGCCAGTTCGAGATCAACCGCGAGAACTTAGAAGCGACGCTCGACGCGTACCTCAGTGATGGTGATTTGCTGATCGACCTCGCGTGGAACATCGGTCTCGAGGAGTTGCTCGAGTGGTGTCGCGATCACAACGTCCGATATCTCAACACCTCGGTGGAGGAGTGGAATCCCTACGGCGATCCCGCGAGCACGTCACCCCAAGAGCGCACGCTCTACTGGCGTCACATGGACCTTCGCCGACAGATCGCCAAGTGGGGATCGAACGACGGACCCTCGGCCGTCGTGGAGCACGGGGCTAACCCGGGTCTGGTGAGCCATTTCGTCAAGCAAGCGCTCGTTGAGATCGCCGAAGCGGTCCTGCGCGACGGGCTGCTCGCCGAGCGCCACGAGGAGATTACTGCCGCAGTGGCCGAGGGTCGCTTCAACGTCCTCGCACAACTGCTCGAGGTCCGCACTATTCACATCGCCGAACGCGACACGCAGATCACCAATCAGCCAAAGGAAGTCGGCGAGTTCGTGAACACCTGGAGTGTGGACGGGTTCTACGAGGAGGGCGTCGCACCCGCGGAACTCGGATGGGGCACGCACGAAAAGACCCTGCCCCCGCTCGCCCTCACCCACGAGGGCGCCGAAGGTCCAAAAAACCAGATCTGTCTCGCCCAGATGGCCCACAAGACCCTGGTACGAACGATGGTCCCCTCCGGGCCGATTATCGGCATGGTGATCCGCCACGGCGAGGCGTTCACGATCTCTGACCACCTGACGGTGTGGGAGGGCGACGCGCCGCTCTACCGGCCGACGGTGCACTACGCCTACTGTCCGGCCGACGTCGCCTGGGCGAGTTTCGTGGAGTTAGAAGGCAACGACTACGTCTACCCCGATCGCATGCGCGTCATGAACGATGAGATCATCTCCGGTCGCGACGAACTCGGCGTCCTGCTCATGGGCCACCCGTATCGTTCGTGGTGGACCGGGATGCGCACCACCATCGAAGAGGCGCGCGAGGTTGCACCTCACCAGAACGCGACGACGATTCAGGTGGCCGCGTCAATACTGGGTGCGCTGCAGTGGATGTTGGAGTCTCCGCGCGAGGGCGTGCGCGTGCCCGACGAACTGCCCTGGCGTGGCGTGCTCGACGTCGCCCTCCCCTACCTGGGCACGCTCTGGTCGGGTCCGCTCGACTGGGACCCCGTGACGACGCGCACCGACTGGTTCGACCGCTGGACCGGTCGTCACGTCGACCACGACGACCCCTGGCAGTTCACGAACTTCCTGGCGTAGCGCGGCACGTCGGGCCGTCGACGACGAGGGGCATCGACGTAGGGTGGTGGGCACACCCTGGCCGAGAGGAGAACCATGGCGTCTGCGTACCAAAACGGAGCAACGGTGCTCGACGCCATTGGATCGACGCCGATGCTGCGCGTGGACGGCATCTTCGTCAAGCTCGAGTACCTCAACCCTTCGGGCTCGATCAAGGCCCGCATGGCGCGCTACATCATCGAGCGCGCGCAGCGCGAAGGACTCCTGCACCCGGGCGACACGATCGTCGAGGCCTCGAGTGGCAACACCGGTAACGCGATGAGCATGGTGGCGGCCGTACTGGGCTACAAGATGCTGGTCGTCATGCCCGAAGGGCTCAGTCCCGAACGCGCCGCGATCTCGCTCGCCTTCGGGGCTGAGATGCTGCGCGTGGGCACCTTTCACGTCAATGAGGCGCTCGACGAAGCGACTCGACTGGGCACGATGCCTGGTTACTTCGCACCCCACCAGTTCGAGTCAGAGTGGAACGTCGAGGAGAACCGCACGTGGCTCGGACCGGAGATCCTGGCGCAACTCCCGCCCGGCACGACGCCGGACGCCTTCGTGATGGGCGTGGGCACCGGCGGCACGCTCATTGGTGTCGGACAGGCGTTTCGTGAGGTGAACCCCGAGGTGCGAATCGTCGCGCTGGAGCCGAGTGAGTCCTGCACCATCCAATGCGGCGACACCGGGCTGCACCGGATCGAGGGCATCGCCGACGGATTCATCCCGACGATCTATGAGCGACACCAGTCCCTGGTGGATCAAGTGGTGGCGGTGCACAGTGACGACGCGATCGCCGAGATGCGCCGGCTCGCGAGCGAGCACGGGCTCTTCGTCGGTCCGAGCTCTGGTGCGAACATGATTGCGGCGCGGCGCATCCGCGACGAGCTCCCCGAGTCGGCCACGATCGTGACGATCCTCTGTGACGAGGGAGAGAAGTACTTGAGCGAGTACTTCATTCCTGCGTCACTGCTCTAATCGTGCTTCGAGCGACGAAGGTTGGGTTTCGCTTCACCGTCGCGCGCACGCCTCGCCGAGCCGGCGGGGAGATGCGTCGTGGATGACCCTTACAACCTGCAGCGCTTCGTCGACGCGCAAGCCGCTGGCGGCAGCTATGCGCGTGCGCTGGAGGAGATCCGTCGCGGCCAGAAGGTCTCTCACTGGTTCTGGTACGTCTTCCCGCAACTGCGCGGCCTCGGGAGTAGTGCGACGTCGCGCGAGTACGCGATCTCCTCACTCGCCGAGGCCCAGTCCTACCTCCACCACTCCGTGCTGGGTCCCCGCCTCATTGACATCACGACCGCCGCCACGTCGCACGCCGACAAAACCGCGGCAGATATCTTCGGGCCCGATGACGTGAAGTTTCGTTCGTCGATGACCCTCTTTGGGAGAGCTGCTCCGAGCGAAGGGCTGTTCCACGTCGCCCTTGACCAGTTTTTTGGAGCGACGACCGACGAGAGGACCGATCTCCTCCTCGACGCAGCGAGCGAAGAAGGCCAGTGACGACGAGTCGAGAGTGCACCCAGCCACGTCGCACGTTGAGATGGTCCTCACGCAACACTTCGCGCATGTCCTAGGGTCGCTGGCGTTCCAAGCGCGCGATCGCCGCGACGCGACCACGAGGATGCGCCGGGTGCTCGGCCGTCAACAATTGGACGTGGCCCTGCCCACCCGTAAGGTCCTTGAAGAGTCAGCTAACTCTTCGCTCTGCGAAAGTAGTGGACGATCGCGGTGGTCCTACTGCCAGAGATTCCCGGCCACCACGCGGTCAGTGAAATGATCGGCACGGTCATGAAGAGTTCCCAACCGTCCGCGGGTAAGTCGACGAGAGCACTACCGAGGTCTCGCCAACCTTTCTTTCCGACGGGGATGTAACGCTCGGTGTATTCGTAGGTCATGACGCACCGTATCTCGTCCCTGGGTGTGCCCGTATTAACAGATCCGCCCGACTAGTGGAGTCACGTAAAGAGGAGACTTGCGCCGTTTCCGTCCCTAGCCAGACGCACACTATCCGTAGATCGGCGGCAGGCCCAGATGTGATCGAACGCGGTCGGTGACGTCGTCGGCCTGCAGAAGTTCCTTCACCACGTTCGCCAGGTTGCCCAGACGTTCGCCAGCGGGCTCCTGGAGCCAGTGCTCCATGTAGGACTCGAGGTGCTGTTGGTTGGCGATATATCGCTTCATGGGCCTTGCGACGTGCGTTGGCCAACTCTGGGACTGGAGGAGCGGTAACTCGAACGCCAGACCCGCGATGTAGGTGTTGGTCGTGATGTTGCCCGGCTCGATTCCCTGGGTCGCGCTCTCAAAAAATTCGGCGCCGAGTTCATCTTCGATGTAGACGTCATCGAGGAACGCCAGGGCGCTGCCTCTCGCGGCGACGAGAGAAAACTCATCGTGTCGCACGTGCGTGGGGACGAAGAAGGTGTCGTTCTGCGTAGAGAGCGTCTGCGCCTCTTGATACTTGAACCTAGGTGTTCTGTGGTTGAGCGTCATCGCCTCGAAGGCCACCGTCGAGAGCGTGGGGTAGTTGGTGTGGACGAACTGGCTGTACACCGGGTTCTCCTGGAGCCACTCGCACGTGTTGAAATCGTCCTTCGACCCGTAGCGCGTGTGGATCGTGCGCGACGTGTTCGAGGTGAGGTCATCCAGGGTGACGGCCCAGCCCGAAGGTTGTAGATCCATTCGCGCCTCGACTTTGTCGCCCGGTGCGACTTTGATCTCAAATTGGGGGCGGAACCCTTTGGGTACGTCACTCCAGAACCCGTAGTACCTATCGCCTCCGAGGCGATTCTCCACCGTGCCCACCTGCGCGAAGGCCCCATTGGACGCCTGGACACCAATCCACGTCGAGGCGTCACCGGATCCCGACGACGCAGCAATAGTGGGGACCGTCCACTCGCCACTCATGCTCGTGACGGGTTTGCGGGGAGATAACTGGTACCCCCCGAACCCGTACTGCGGGGCGCCAATCGGTACGCGTGGATGCGAGGAGTGTTTCGACGAGCCGTTGTGTCCCTCGGAATCAATCGACCAGACGGTCGACGCGACGACGAGCAGGCCCAAGAGTAGGACCAAGAAAGTGGGAATTCTCCGTCGACGCATCGTGACGATAGTAACGAGGAACGCTCAACGGTCAGTCCTCGAGCGTGTGGAGATACCGTTCACGGTCGAGGGATCGTCCGGCAGGACAACGTCGTCCTCGTGGACCCGAAGCCTTCCCGTCGTCGCTCACTCGCCGTAGGGCTCGTCCCTCGCTCAGCCGCTGAGCATCCAACCGGTGATTGGGTCGGTCACACCTGCGCCGTAGGTGATGAAGCCGGTTCCCGATCGATCGACGTGGAGCGTCGCGAGTTCTTTCCCCGACGTCGTGGTCACTGATCCATTGAGCTGTCGGCTCGCGTTGTTCAGCACCGAAATGGAGAAGATCAGTTGGGTCGCTTGATCAGTGATCGTCCATCCGGTCGGCGTTGGAGGAAACAGGGCAAACCGGCCGGCAGTCCCGGTGGTGGCGTCAGTAGTAAAGGTGGCACCGTCGCCGGTGACGCGGAGTTGCGAGTTCGCGGTCGTTCCGATCGACAGCGCGCCGGGGGCGGCGCGCACCATCGTTGAGCGCGTGGAGGCGAAGTGGACGACGTACTGGTCACTCCCCACCGCCTTCAACGTGAGCGTGATCGGCGTGACGGAGCCCAGCGACACGCCGAGTTGCGGGAACGTCTGGGCGATGCCGCCTTCGCAGGGAAAGGGTGGCGGAACATTGCCAGCCGGAATTGCACAGGTGAGACCGAGATGGACGACGGGTGCACCGTCGTGTGGGGTGAACGTTCCGGTGCCGTGGACAACGACGCGCGACGCCGTGCTCACGGCGGCTTCAACAACTCGGAGTTGGCCGAGCGGGCCACCCGTCGTAGCGAGGTACTCGGCGTCCTCGTTGATGACGTAGGAAGAGTTCGAACTCACGACATGAGCGTTGGCCTCAATGTACGGGTGCCGACAGGCCGTGTCGTAGTAGATCGAGATCAGCGCACCGGTGACGGCACCTGACACGACCCTCCGCAGAATTTTCGAGGACCCCGTACCCGTGCTCAATGGGACACACCCTGAGCCCCCGCCCGTGGCGTCGAACAGGACCGTCACCTGACTTTGGAGCACGTTAGAGGCGAGCGCAATGGCTAGCCCCTGCTGCGTGATGACGCGGACGTCGATGTCGGTGGTCGCATCCTTGCTTGATTTCGAACGCGACACGTTGGCGGCGTACGCCCCGCCACTCGTGATCAAGAGCGCGACGCACATCACGATCGAAGCGACGCCACTCCCGCTTACGTTTCGCCTTCGCACGTGAACCCCGCTTTCTCAACCACTACTGTACGAACTTCGTTCGCGGGGCCATCTGTCCGACTCATCTGGTGCAACGCGGTCGACTTCTGCAGTTGGTGAGCGCAGCGAGGGATTCGACTCCGTCGGCCCGTCGTCAATCCTGGGGACACTGACGATGGAAGGACACCGCGTCGAGGACGCGGATGCTCAACTCGCCGTCGATCTCGTGCCGGTGACCTTCGAGGCGGGGAAGATGCCCGCCTTCGACGTGCCCGTCATGGTGTCGCCCTCGATCGTGACGTCGAACTTCAAGGTGAGTTTCATCGGGGTAGTGACGGCTTGCGTCCAGGTCAGTTGGTCCCCAGTGGCCACCGCGTCAACAAACTCGGACGTCTCCGCGTCGGTGCGAGCGATGCCGTGAATCGTGCCGTCTACCTCCGTGATGTCGAAGACCGCCTCAATTTTGCCAACGAGCGTGTCAATTGTCACGTTCCATACTCCAGTGAACACTGTCATTCGACCTCGTATTTTCGAAATGGGTAGACGCCCCGAGGAGATACATCGGTGTCGGATCTATCGCTCGACCAATCAGAGTAGTCAAGGTCATCGGTGGAGCGGTCACCAGGGGTTGGCCCGACACATGCGAGCGGCGGTTTGGTGCCTACGTTGGGTGAACCACGACCGCGATTACCGTCGCGTCGAGCGACGCTGCGGTGTGGAATTTGCCAACCGCCCTTGCGCCACCGCGACTCAGCTCAGATCGAGACCGTTCGGGCAGTTCCAACTCCCGGTCATCGTGGTGGTCCCGCTGTAGGTGGAGCTGCCGATGGGGTGGTACGCAAGGGTGAGGTCTACGGACCCCGTGGACCCTTGGAAAGTAACGGTGCCCGATGTCTCATAGAAAGAGATGATCGGTTCCGCGTTGCTCTGTATCGAAGTATCGGTGAGCGAGTGCACGTTCGCGCTAGCTACGTCGGTCGATCCCTTCTTCGGAACGTAGGCCGTCAGGGTCCATTCACCCGACCCCGCGCCGGAGATGGTGCCCTTCATGTGCGAGAGGGTCACCAAGTACCCCTTCCCGCTGTAGGTCTTACCCCATTGACAGTTCAGGGACGACGACGTCAGCTTGAGCGTCCCGCTGTGCGCGCCCGTAAGGGTGAAGATGTTTGACGTGGTCTTCGCTTCGGCCACCGAGGGTGCGAGCAGGAACGCCCCGCTAAGCAGGGACGTCCCAACAAGTGCGGCAGTGACGACCTTGGACAAGCGTGGCGCCCGGGCTCCCTTTTTTTGTGCGAACATTCTTGTCGTCCTCCCGTCAGAGTGTCGTCCAGCTTGAACCCGTCGAGTTCTTGGATTGTGATCGAGGGTGAAACGCGACGAGAGCCTCAAACTACTCGCGAACCCCGGCAGCGGACAATTCGACAGCTCCCCATCGTTCGCCTGGACATAGCTCCTTGAGGGAGCGGCGTCGGCACTCAACCGGTGAAACTTGCTGCCGCCACGCAGAACTCATTGCCTTCTGGGTCGTGCATCACCGTCCATCGATGGTTCCCCAACTGATGTTCATCGATGATTGATGCTCCAAGACTCACGAGTCGACTCAGACATGACTCATCAAAAGCGGAGATCTTGGCGTAGCGCCGTCTCACTCCGGGCGACCTCAAGTGTGGTCCTCGAATCACCCCGGAGTGACTCACAGAATTGAAGCAAGCTGGCCGAACGACACGGGCCTCCAAAGCTGCTTATACGAGGGTCCGTGAGGTAAACCGGACGACGCTCGAGCTTCTCAACGATTGATCCGACGCGCGTCCTATCGCGTACGTGACGCCGAAGTTAGAGCGGCGTCACGTACGCGCCGTGGATGCCGCCATCGACGAGGAAGGTCGAGGCCGTCACGTACGTCGAGTCGTCGCTCGCGAGGAACAGCACCGCACCGGCGATCTCCTCGGGTTCGGCAAACCGTCCGGCCGGGATGTGCACCAGTCGTCTCGCCGCGCGTTCGGGGTCCTTGGCGAAGAGCTCTTGGAGTAGCGGCGTGTTGACGGGACCTGGGCAAAGCGCGTTCACCCGCACGCCCTGGCGGGCGAACTGGACACCGAGCTCGCGCGACATCGCCAGCACGCCGCCCTTGGACGCGGTGTAGGAGATCTGCGACGTCGCAGATCCCATGACCGCGACGAAGGACGCGGTGTTGATGATCGATCCGCCACCGCGTTCGATCAGGAGTGGGATGCCGTACTTACAACAGAGGTACACCGAGGTGAGGTTGACGTCCTGGACGCGTTTCCAGGCGTCTAAGTCGGTGTCGAGGATCGAGTCATCATCGGGCGGGGAGATCCCGGCGTTGTTAAAGAGGATGTCCACGCCACCGTAGACCTCTACGACTCGCTCGTACATCGCGATAACGCTCGCCTCGTTGGCGACGTTGACCGCGACGAAGGTGCCCTTGATCGATTCGGCCAGTTCGGCGCCCTCGGTTTCGTTGAGGTCGGCCACGACGACCCGCGCGCCCTCGTCAGCGAACCGCAGCGCCGTCGCGCGTCCGATGCCGCTTGCGGCGCCGGTGATGATGGCGACCTTATTGTCGAGACGTCCCATTAGTTGTCCTCCGTTGCAATGAACACGTTCTTCTCCTCGCTGAAGCCGAGCAGGGCGTCGGGCCCGAGCTCGCGGCCGAGTCCGGACTGCTTGAAGCCACCAAAGGGCGTTGAGTAGCGCACCGACGAGTTCGAATTCACCGAGAGCGCGCCGGTCTCCACGCCACGCGCCACGCGCAGGGCGCGACCGATGTCGCGACTCCAGATGGAACCCGAGAGGCCAAAGATGCTCTCATTGGCCAGTCGGACCGCGTCGGCTTCGTCGCGAAATCGCACCACCGAAACGACGGGACCGAAGATCTCCTCGCGAAAGGCGCGACTCGTGGTGTCGGTCGTCGCTAAGACCGTGGGCGCCATCCAGTAGCCGGGCCCTTCGGGCGCACTGCCGCGAAAGGCGACCTCGGCTTCGTCGACAAAGCCCATCACCGATTCGCGCTGCGCCGCCGTGATGAGGGGACCCATCTCGCTCGCGTCCTCGCGTGGGTCGAGGACCTTGACGGCCTTCACTGCGGGCTCGAAGAGTTCCATGAATCGGTCGTACGCCGAGTCTTCAACGAGAATGCGAGAGCGCGCACAGCAGTCCTGGCCGGCGTTGTCAAACACCGCGTAGGGTGCGCTCGCGGCGGCCTTTTCCAGGTCGGCGTCGGCGAAGATGATGTTCGCGCTCTTGCCACCGAGTTCCAAGGTCACTCGCTTCACCTGCTGAGCGCAACCTTCCATGATCAATCGACCAACGGCGTTCGACCCGGTGAAGCAGACCTTTCGCACCGCGGGATGGGTCACGAAGCGATTCCCGACGAGGGCCCCCTCGCCGGTGACGACTTCGAAGACTCCTTCGGGGAGTCCGGCTTCGAGTCCGAGTTCGGCCAGGCGCACCGCGGTCAGTGGCGTGAACGTGGCGGGCTTCATGACGACGGTGTTGCCCGCGGCGAGTGCCGGTCCGAGTCCCCAGGCCGCAATGGGCATCGGGAAGTTCCACGGCACGATGATGCCCACGACGCCGAGTGGTTCGTAGAAGGTGAGGTCGACGCCACCCGCGACGGGGATCTGACGCCCCGCGTGGCGTTCGGGCGCACCGGCGTAGTACGCCAAGACGTCCCGGACGTTGCCCGCCTCCCACCTCGCGTTCGAGATGGTGTGACCGGCGTTGGCGACCTCTAACTGGGCGAGTTCTTCGACGTGGGCGTCGACGACGTCCGCGAATCGACGCAGCAGTCGAGAACGGTCGACCGGCGTGACCTTTCGCCACGCGGGAAATGCCCGCGCGGCGCGATCAATCGCCTGGTCGGTTGCTTCGAGGTCGTAATTGGCAACCAGGGCGATCTGCCCTTCGGTCGCGGGATTGATAATCGCGAGGTCGCTCACAGACGCTCGAACCCCCGGTACCGCTCCCAGTCCGTCACCGCCGCGTCAAAGCTCGCGACCTCGACGTTGGCGGCGTGCGCGTAGTGGTCGACGACCTCGTCGCCCAACGCGTCGCGCGCGACGGCACTCGATTCGAAGAGGGCCGCCGCCTCGTGCAGGGTCGTGGGAACCCGAGCGGCGTCAGCGAGGTAGGCGTTGCCCTCGAAGGCGGGCGGGAGGCTCAAGGACTCCTCGACCCCACGAAGACCCGCGGCCACGAGGGCGGCGACGGCCAAATAGGGATTCACGTCACCCCCGGGGATACGGCACTCGACTCGGATCGATGGCCCGTGCCCCACGACGCGGAAGGCGCAGGTGCGGTTATCGAGACCCCAGAGCAAGGCGGTGGGCGCGAAGGAACCCTCGACGAATCGCTTGTAGCTGTTGATATTCGGTGCGAGGAAGAGTGACAGCTCCCTCGCGTAGGCGAGTTGACCAGCGAGGAAGTGCTCGAAGACCTCGGAAAAACCGTGCGGGCGACTCCCGGCGAAGACCGGCTGGTTCTCCTGGTCGCGTAGTGAGAGGTGAATGTGGCACGAGTTGCCCTCGCGCTCGTTGTACTTGGCCATGAAGGTGAGGCTGCATCCCTCCTGGGCGGCGATCTCCTTCGCGCCCAGTTTGAAGAGACTGTGCTCGTCGCACTTGTCGACGAGTTCGGCGTACTTAAAGGCAATCTCGTGCTGCCCGTAGTTGCACTCACCCTTTACGGATTCGACGACCATGCCGGCGTCGCGCATCGAGCGCCGAATGCGGCCGAGCAGCGGCTCGACCCGTGATGTTCCCTGGAGGGAGTAGTCGACGTTGTAGAGATTGGCGGGGGTGAGCCCGCGATAGCCGGCGTTCCAGGCTTCCTCGTAGGTGTCGTTGAAGAGGATGAACTCGAGTTCGGTGCCCGTTAGTCCCGTCCAGCCGTGTTGCGCGAGCCGGTCGACCTGTCGCTGGAGCACTTGACGAGGCGAGACCGCGACTGCCTCACCCTCCACGGTCTCAACGTCGGCGAAGACGATCACGGTCTTCTCGTGCCACGGCACTGGTCGAATCGTTGAGAAATCCGCGTTGAAGGCCAAATCGCCGTAGCCGCGCTCCCACGACGTCAAGGCGAACCCGTCGACCGTGTTCATGTCGACGTCGGACGCGAGGAGGTAACTACATCCTTCGACGGCCCCGGTGGCGAGCTCTTCGGCGAAGAATTTCGCGTCGAGCCGTTTTCCCTGAAGCCGACCCTGCATATCGGTGATGGCGAGAATGACGGTGTCGACGACGTCACTGGCGATGATGGCTGTTAACTCATCACGGGACAAACGTCCCGGTGGCACAGAACTCATCGACGCTCCCTCGATTTCGCGATGGTCGCCATCGTACTCGTCACCGCCGGGGCGACTTTTTGGCGCGAGTGGCACTCGCCGGGGCTCGGAATCGAGACCTCCAGCGAAAAGTACGACGAGTCCACGACGTACGGCTAGGCCGAACAGGAGACCCGGGTCGCAGCGACGCGCGAATGGTTCGAACCGGACTACAGTTCCGGGGTCGTGTCCGTTCAAGACGGGTAACGAAAACGATCAGCTGAGTACAGCTTCAAGACGCCCCCGGCCCGAGCGGACGATGGTTGATTGAGGTTCGAGGGCGGCGCCACGAAAGTGGCGTCGCCTTTTCGTTTGCCTCCTCCGAAACCATCCGACGAGGGACGACGCACGAGCACGGGTCCGCGCGAGAGAGTTGCACTAAGGTCAGTGTGCCTCGCGGCAGCGAAGTTGGTGTAATTCCAACGCTGTCCCGCAACTGTAAGTGATTGATTCAGATCACGAAGCCAGGTCGCCTACCGCGAGGAGATGTGACACACAGCTCTCGAGGTAAGGAGCGGTTGTTCGGATCTCTATCCGTCGCCACACCACTTCGACGGAAAAGGAGATACCCATGATGACGTCCCTGCGACTCAGTGTCGCGCTCACCCTCGGCCTCGTGGCGGCCCCGCTACTCGGTGCCGCCAGCGCACAAGCGGCCGCGCCGCCCTCGTGCATCGTCTCGCTGTCGCCGACCGCGACCGAGACGCTCTACGCCATCGGCGCGGGCCAACAGGTCCAAGCCGTCGACACCGACTCGGACTATCCGACGACGGGCCTGCCGAAAAAGCGCATCAACGCACTCGAACCCAACGTCGAAGCGATCGTCGGAATCTGCAAGGCGTCGTCGTCGCATCCCTCAACGAAACCCGATCTCGTGATCATCTCTTACGACGCGAACGACATCCAACAGAAGTTGGTCGGCCTCGGCATCAAGGTCATCGACCAGGACGCACCCACGAATCTGGCGGGCGCGTACCAGCAGATCAACCAGCTCGGCGCCCTCACGGGACACGGAGCGAAGGCCGCCACCATCGTGGCCGGCCTGAAGTCGACGATCGCGAAGGACGTGGCGTCGGTCCCCGCGCACCCCAAGAAGGTCCTCACCGTGTATTACGAGCTCGATCCGACGTACTACTCACTCACGAGCGACACCTTTGTCGGATCGCTTCTCAAGTCGCTGGGCGTTGACAACATCGCTGACGCCAAGAACACGTCAGCCGACGCGGGCTATCCGCAACTCAGCGCCGAGTACATCGTCGGCGCCAACCCCAAGTTGATCTTCCTGGCCGACACGGTCTGCTGTCACGCCAACCAGGCGACGGTCGCCAAGCGCACGGGATTTTCCTCGGTGAGTGCCGTTATCCATCACCACGTGGTGGGGCTGAACGACGACATCGCCTCGCGGTGGGGTCCACGTCTGGGAATCTTGATGAATCAACTGACGGCCGGGGTCAAGGCGGCGCTGGCGGACACGGCGCTCTGGAAGAAATAACGTGATCGCCACGCCACCGTCCGGGCGCCGCGTCGTGCTCGTTGTCGGAGCGACGCTCGCGGCGCTCGTGGTGGCGATGGTCTGTGGCCTCGTGATCGGACCGACGTCCATCGCCACGATGCGCGTGATCGGGGACGTTTTCTCGCACCTCGGCCTTGGACACAGCACGCTGACGCCCACGCAGTCCGAGATCATCTGGCAGCTTCGCGCCCCGCGCATGGTGCTTGGATTGCTCGCGGGCGCGATGCTGGCAGTCGCGGGTGGCACCTATCAGGGCGTCTTTCGTAATCCCTTGGCTGACCCGTACTTGTTGGGCGTCGCGGCGGGTGCGGGCCTCGGCGCGACGATCGCGATCGTCGACGTCGGCGGCGCCGTGGTGACGCCGAGTTGGACGCCGATCCTGGCCTTCGTCGGAGCGTTGCTCGCGGTCGCGGTGACGTGGGCGATCGGTGGAAGGGGGCTGCGTTCGAGCACCGCGACGTTGATTCTGGCCGGCGTCGCGGTGGCGTCACTCTTCACGAGTGCTCAGACGTTCCTCCAACAGCAGTCCTCGACGACGTCGTTGGCTCGGGTCTACATCTGGCTGCTCGGCTCGCTGGCTAGTGCGAGTTGGTCGTCGGTCACCCTGGTGCTGCCCTACGTCGTGGTGTGCGTGGTGATCTGCGTCGCCGCCGGTCGGGCGCTCGACGTGATGAGCGTCGGCGAGGATGAGTCGCGATCACTCGGCCTGCCGGTGCGACGGGTGCGACTGATCGTGATCGTGGCGTCGTCGCTGGGCACCGCGGCCATCGTGTCGGCCGTTGGGTTAATCGGTTTCGTCGGCATCATCGTGCCCCACATCGTCCGGCTCCTCGTCGGCACGTCGTACCGGCGGATCCTGCCCATCTCGGTGGCCTTCGGCGCCGCCTTCTTGGTCTTCGCCGACACCATTGCCCGAACGGTCCTGGCGCCGTCGGAACTTCCCCTCGGTGTCGTCACCGCGATCGTCGGCGCGCCGGTGTTCGTCATCATCTTGAGCCTTCGACGACCGATGGCCCCGTGAGCTCCATCGAGGTGCTCGGCTTGAGCGTCCGCGCGGGATCGGCCACGTTGATCTCCGACGTGAGCCTTTCGGTTGACGCGGGAACCTGGTGCACGGTCATCGGTCCGAACGGCGCGGGCAAGACGACGTTGGTCGAAACGGTGGCGGGCCTTCGACGCTCCAGCCACGGCACCGTGACGCTCTCGGGCGAGTCGGTGAGCGCGATGAACGAACGCCAACGAGCGCTTCGCGTTGCGGTAGTGCCGCAACACCCCACAATTCCCTTCGGTATGAGCGTGCACGACTACGTGTCGCTCGGGCGCACCGCGTACCACGGGTTATTGCGCGCACCCAGCGCCGCGGACCGACGCTGCGTCGGCGACGTGCTCGAGCGTCTCTCGCTCACTGAGTTCGCCGCCCGCGACGTCGCGACGCTGTCGGGTGGTGAACGCCAGCGCATGGTCCTAGCGCGCGCCCTCGCGCAGGCGACGACCGTGATGGTGCTGGACGAGCCCATCACCGGCCTCGACCTTCGACACCAGATCGCCATCCTCGAGCTCTTGCAGAACGAGGTCCGCGAATGCGGGCTCACCGTGCTCGCCACGCTGCACGACCTGACACTGGCGGGACAGTTCGCCGATCGACTGGTGTTGCTCGATCAAGGACGGTTGGTGCTCGACGGTCCTTCGGGTGAGGTCGTTCGTAGCCGCGAGTTGGCCGAGTGCTACGGAATGGAACTGCGCGTGATCGACGTCGATGGCGCGGACGTCGTCATACCGGTACGTCACTAGTTCGTCACGTCGACGCGGTTACTTCTCAGTAGCGACGTCGCGTCGTGCGCAAAGAATTCACAGACGAGTCGCGTTCTCCATCTCGTAGACTTGAGCAAAGAAACGAAGGGAATTTACGTGCGACGCACGAAGATCGTAGCCACCGTTGGTCCGGCCTCTGACTCCGACGAGGTTCTCAAGCAACTCGTCCAAGCCGGCGTCGACGTCTTTCGGCTCTCCTTCGCCCACGGGGATATCCCCTCCTGCCTGGAGCGACTGCGTCGAATCCGAGCCATCGCGCCCGACCTCGCCATCATGGTCGACATTCCTGGCCCCAAGATTCGCGCGGGCTCCTTCGGGACCCTGCCGGTGACGCTCGCCCAGGGACAAGCGACCGAACTGGTGGAGGCCTTCGGCGAGAGTTCCAGCGCCGAGCGCATCAGCGTCGAGCGCAACGACGTCCTGGTCCAACTCAAAGTCGGCGACAAGGTTCACATCGGTGACGGGGGCGTCTCGCTCGAAATCACCCGCCTCGGCGCAACGGTGAGTGCCCGCGTCACCTCGGGCGGCAACGTCATGGGCAAGCCCGGACTGTCGTTGCCGTCGTCGATCATGAACGATCGACTGCCCACCGAGGAGGACCGCGAACGTTTGTTGGCGCTGCGCAACGAGGAGTTCGAGATCCTCGCAGTGTCCTTCGTGCGCTCGGGCTTTGACGTGGAGTCCGTGCGAGCGGTCCTCGCTCGCAACGACGTGATGATCATGTCCAAGATCGAGACCGGCGAGGGCGTGGAGAACCTCAGCGAGATCATCGAACACTCCGACTCGATCATGGTCGCGCGCGGAGACCTCGGGGTTCGCCTGCCCATCGAAGAGGTGCCGCACCTACAAAAAGAGATCGTGCGACTCGGCATCCGCTACGCCCGACCCGTCGTCGTCGCGACCCAGATGCTTGAGTCGATGACCCACGCCCAGGTGCCCACCCGCGCCGAGGTCACCGACGTCGCGAATGCCGTCTTGGACGGGGCGAGTGCGGTGATGCTCAGCGGCGAGACGGCCATTGGCGATGACCCCGTGGGTGTCGTGGTCACGATGGACCGTATCGTGCGTCGCGCCGAGCAACACTTCCCCTACGCCGAGTGGGGCGCCGGACTCGGCGTGCAACTGCTCGCCGCGTCCAGCACGCAGGCGACCCGGGTTACTGCCGCGATCACCGGCGCCGCCTGGCGTGCGGCGATGGACGAGAACGCCGTGGCGATCGTCGCCTGCACTCGATCGGGTATGACCGCGCGGGCCATCTCCCGGTTTCGTCCCCCCATGCCCATCGTGGCGATCACGCCGAGTGGTTCGACCGCTCGTCAGTTGCGCGGATCCTGGGGCGTACAGGAGATTTTCGTCTCACCGGCCAACGACATCGACACGCTCTGTGATGTGGCGATCGCCGAACTCAAAGCCTGCGGGATGGCCAAGACCGGTGACGCGCTGGTGTTGATGGCGGGCTCGTCCTCGGGTGGTGCGGCGATCACCGACACCGTGCGGATGATCATCGTCCCTTGATCGAGGTCCTTCAGGGTCGCTGAAGGTGCGACCTCGCGTCTTCGAGCGTGGTCGCGACGGGGCTGGGGAAGTGAATGAAGCCACTGGGCCAGTTTTCCCATTCGTTCGCGGCGCTGCTGCGCATAATGCGGACCCAGTCGTAGCCGTCCGCATCAATCATGTGCTGCTGGGAGACCACGACGTAACTGTCGCGAGGACCGACGGCTTCGACCACGGCCACGTGCCCTGACGAGGACATCCCGGGGGAGTAGCCCGTCCATACCGCGACGGCCCCGACACTCGGTACGTCGTTGACGACGACGCCATGGGCGGACGCCGCCGATGCCCACTGCCCGCCGTTACCGAGGTCGTAGTTCGGCGCCGTGACCCGGTACGTGGTCGATTCGACGTAGGCGACGTAGTTCGTGCAGTTGTCACCGGCGTACATCGTCCAGTACGACCTGTCGCTGACGTTTTGATATCCGTGGGTGGTGAAGTTCCCGATCGTGCACCCTTGGTACCCGCTGCAGAGTGTCGAGGGAGCGCTCGCCGCCGACGCGGTCGAGAGGGGAGCGAGTGCGAGCACCACGGGCGCGGCGAGGGCGAGTGCAAGGTTCGACCACCTGAACCTCCGGACCGTCGAAGTAACGACGGCGACCCCTGCGCTACTCATTGGCCGATCAGCTCGTAGGGCCTGATCTCATTGACGTGCAAAAGGGGGTCGCTCGAACCCTGAGACGCGTCGCCTCAGCGTGTGAACGTTGGTACGTTGCGTACCGCATATTGCCCCTTAAACACGGTGAACCGTGATTGCCCCTGGGATACCCTTACACAGATTCGTCATCCAAACGTCATATTGCAGGTTTACCCACTTGATGAGGGGAAACGGCGCGTTACTCGTCAGTAAACCCCCTCCGACGCCGAGCCAGATTGATCACTTCGTACTCGGGGAGTTCCCGATGTCGAGGCCGAGCGGGCTACGCAGATCAGGCAATGAGGCCCGCGAACGTGGCGATCGCGCCGACGCCGATGAGCACGCCGTAGGTCTGCAACCACGTGGCGAGTCCGCCCTTCCGCTCTCGAGCGATCACGCCCGCGAGGATGAGTCCAATCACGCACGACGCCCCCGTCGCGGTGGCGCCACTGGTGAACGTCCACGGAACCCCCGGCAAGATGATCGTGATCGACGTCGCGGCGCCCATGATGCTCGCGAGGCGGAGGTCGCGATTCGGATCGGAAAGGAACTGACTGGCCGCCATGCCGAGCCCCTCGGCGATGAGGAGGCCGATGACCGCGAGCAGGACCACCTTGTGGCCGTGGCGCATCGTCGCGAGGATGAGGGCCATCGTCGCCACGAGTCCATCCGAGGCACCGAAGATGGCCGTGGTCAGTGTGCTGGTGGTTCCCTGGTCGTCCACGAGCCTCCCGAACTACGCGCCAAAACTGTCATCGTGACGCGAGTCAACTTACCCCCACGCGGTTTCGCGAGTCACGAGGCAAGGACCGCGACGCCCACGCGGCCCCCGTCGACGTCGATGATCGTGCCGTGGACGAAGGCCGCTTCATCGCTCGCGAGATAGAGTGCCGCGTAGGCGACGTCGCTCGGGCCACCGCTTCGACCGGCGGGCGTACCCCGCATCATTCGCTCGGCGGGGTGCTCCGTCGTGGCGGATCCCTCCGGGATCAGGTCGCGGATGACTCCGGGTGAAATCGCGTTGACCCGAACTCCCAATGGACCGAACTCCGCCGCCCAGGCCTTGGTCATCGTCTCCATGGCACCCTTGGTCGAGCTATAGAGGGCGGACGCGATGCCGAGTCGAGCGATCCACGAACCCAGGTTGATAATCACGCCACCTCCCGTTTGGACCATCGCCGGCGCAATCGCGGCGGTGAGGAAGTAGGGCGCTTTGACGTTGACGCTGTAGACCATGTCGAAGGTCGCCTCGTCGGTCGTGGCCGTCGTTGTACGCGGGAAGATGCCGGCGTTGTTGACGAGGATGTCAATGCGGCCCCCGAGGAGTCGCGTCGCCTCCGTGGCCAAGTCGTTCGAGCTCATCGCGGAGCCGTTGAGGTTGGCGGCGACGAAGTCGGCGCGCCCGTGCTCGGCGCGGATTCGTTCGACGACCTCGGTCCCGCGACTGACGTCTCGCCCACTGACGACGACGTGCGCGCCCTCGGCGGCGAAGGCAAAGGCGATTGCCCGCCCAATGTTGCTGGTGGAGCCGGTGATGAGTGCCGTCTTGCCGTCGAGTCGTATGCCCACGTTGCGCCCTTCGATAGAGCCGGTCCCCGAATGAACTCGACCGCCCCCGACCTTAAAGAGGAATGGGGCCGTGGACTGCGGTGCGTCGTGACGTGGAGCCCTGGCAGGACTCGATGTCGCGCGGGTGACCTCGTCATCGAACCCCCTACGAGAGTTCAGCGTTTGCGCTTCTTCTCCGTCTTGGGCAACTTCGAGTCGTTTTCGTCCCAGTGTTTGTAATCTCGACGCCACGTTGCCTGTGTCTGGCCCTTGGTCTCGATCGGACCCATCACCCGGGTCCGACTCATGACCCAACCAATGCCGTAGGCGAGGCACAGAAAGACCGCGACGAATATCAAGACACCCATTGGCCAACCATTCCCCCGCGCGGGCGCGCTTACGGTGACTCTAGTTTCCTGATGCCGCCAATGGTGCCCCCGACAGGAGTCGAACCTGCGCACATGGCTTCGGAGGCCAATGCTCTATCCGCTGAGCTACGGGGGCGACGACGGCGTTCACCCAACCGCGCGAAGTTTATCGGACGGGGTGAAACGTCGAGAAACCTTGAACGAACCTGGCTACGACACGCAGGCACGCAGTAGTGACGTCGGGTGTTCGACGCGAGTCATCGCGTGCCCGTTGCGAACCGTCGAATTGACGCACGAGCGCGCGCAACGTCGCGACGTCCCACTCGTGCCCCTTGGTCTGCGCCACAGATTTGGAGTCAACAGACCCACGCGCCGCCGGTGCTGGTTCCTTCGACACGTCAACGTGTTCGGGTACGCGCAACACGGTGACGTGTTGAATGAAAACAACGAACCACGCCGAGAAAATCGGAGAATTCTCTGTTGACAGACAGCGAGTCGTACATTAAGTTCCTTCGCTTATCGCAACACGTCCTACGGGACCACAGCATGGGGAGAACCGGATGAGCGAAAGTTCTGGAACGTTGCGATCAGACGAGGACCAGCTCGCCGCCCTCGGCTACAAGCAAGAGCTCAACCGCGGATGGAGCGGGTTCTCCAACTTCGCAATATCCCTCACGATCATCTGCATCCTCAGCGGTTGCTTCACGACCTTTGGACAGGCGTGGAACGACGGTGGCCCGATTGACATCTCCATCGGCTGGCCGATCATCAGTCTCCTCGTTCTCCTTGTCGGACTGTCCATGGCCGAGCTGGCTTCGAAGTACCCCACGGCGGGGGGCATCTACTACTGGGCGTACAGCCTGGGCGGAGTGCGTTGGGCGTGGTTCACGGGATGGTTCAACCTGCTCGGCCTCATCGCCATCGTCGCCGGCGTTGACTACGGTTGCGCATCGTTCCTGAATTCGGTGCTCTCACTGTACGGGTTCAACTTCATCATCAACGCCACGACGACGAACCCATCGACGATCTTGCACAATACGTTCATCCTCTTCTTCATCATCCTCGCGCTGCACAGCGTGATTAACGTCTTTTCCTCGCACCTGGTGTCGCTGCTGAACCGGATTTCGGCCTGGTGGATGCTCGGCGGGGTCGCGGTGATCGTGGGCGTCCTCATCTTCGGACCCTCCAAGCACCAGAGCCTCTCCTGGGTCTTCTCACACCGGATCAATAACAGTGGATTCTCCGGCCATATGTACTGGTTCTTCGTCCTGCCACTCGGCTTCCTGCTCACCATGTACACCTTCACCGGCTACGACGCGTCCGCGCACCTCTCAGAAGAGACTCATAACGCGGAGCGCGCCGCACCGCGTGGGCTGTGGACGGCGATCGCATACTCCGCGGTCGGCGGTTGGGTGCTCTTGCTCGCGATCACGTTCGCGGCGACCCACATCCCCGCGATCAACGCGGGCGGTGGCGGGGCCGTCCCGATTATCGAAACCTCGCTCAGCACCACGCTCGCGAAACTCGTGCTCGACATCTCCACCATCGGGCAGCTGTTCTGCGGGATGGGCTGCGTGGCTGCCGCCTCGCGGATGGTCTTCGCGTTCTCGCGAGACGGTGCCGTGCCCGGTCACCGGCTGTGGCGACGACTGAACAAGAACAAGACGCCCACGTGGGCGGTGCTGTTCGTTGTCGTGCTCTCGCTCATCATCACGATTCCCGCGCTGTTCGGCAACAAGGCTGGTCTCCCGGTGGCGTTCTTCGCGGTCACCTCGATCACGACGATCGGGCTCTACATCGCGTACATCCTGCCGGTGTTTCTCCGCTGGCGAATGGGCAATAAGTTCGAGCCGGGTCCGTGGAGCCTGGGTAAGCACTACCGATGGATTAACTCCATCGCCATCATCTGGGTCGTGATCTGCGTGGTCATTTTCTGTCTGCCAACCTCGCCCGCGGCGGTTCCGTGGGAGAGCGGATTTAGTTGGGACGACTTCAACTATGCGCCACTCGTGACCATCGCCCTTGCGCTCGGGGTCTGGATCGCCTGGGTGGCTGGCGCCAAGAACACGTTCAAGGGCCCGGTGAGGACCCTCGACGATCCCGACGTTGGCACGCCGGAGGATTCAGCGTTGATGCCAACGAGCTGAATCGCTCGACAGGAGCCCGAGTTTCGGCGGGGGGTTATCGCCGCTCTCGGGTCGGGTGATGTTCAACTCGTAGTGTCTTTCTATGAGTCGTGCGCCCATCCTCCCGACGTTGTTCCCTGATACCGCCGTCGTGCACGACGCGGGCGTGTCGATTGGTGGAGTGCAGTTACGCGAACTCGCCGAACGCTACGAAACGCCGCTGTTCGTCTACGACGAAGCGACGCTGCGAAGTAGGTGCCGCGAGGCCGCGGACGCCTTTGACGACGGCGTGGCTTTTGCGTCGAAGTCATTTCTCTGTGGGGCCATGGCTCGACTTGCCGTCGAAGAGGGACTCTGCGTTGACGTCGCCACGGGCGGTGAACTCGACATCGTGCTGCGCGCGGGCGTCCCGGCCAATCGGGTCATCGTGCACGGCAACAACAAGTCCCCCGGGGAGATCGGGAGTGCGGTCGCGGCCGGGGTCCATCGTCTCGTCGTCGACAACTTCGAAGAGATTGAACGGTTGAGGGAACTGGTGAGTACGTCAAGACCCCTCAACGCGTTGATTCGCGTCACGCCCGGTGTGGAGGCCCACACGCACGAGTACGTCCGCACCGGTCAAGAGGACTCGAAGTTCGGCTTCTCCGTCGCGACCGGTGAGGCGCGCCGAGCGATCTCGCTGTTGGAGGAGATACCCGGGCTCGCGCTGCACGGCGTGCACGCGCACATCGGCTCTCAGATCTTTGAGTTGGAGGGTTTTCGCAAATCGATGGACGTACTGCGCTCATTTACCCAGCACGACGACTTCGATGAACTTTGCGTCGGTGGGGGACTCGGCGTCGCCTACGTCGAAGGAGAATCAGCACCGACGATCACGCAGTGGGCCTCCGCCATGCGGGCGGCCGCGAAGGAGAGCGGCCTGCGCGAGGACGTGCGACTTCTCGCCGAGCCGGGACGAGCCATCGTCGCCCAGGCGGGCGTGACCATCTATACCGTCGGGGTGGTCAAGCCCGTCACCCAGCGCACCTATATGGCAGTTGACGGCGGCATGAGCGACAATCCCCGTCCGGTGCTCTACGGCTCGGGGTACGAGGCCTTCGACGTGGACCGACCCACCGCCAAGCGCCCCCAACGCGTTCGCCTCGTGGGTAAGCACTGCGAGAGCGGTGACGTCTTGATCGACGAGGCGTTCCTCCCCGAACAGACCCGGGCGGGCAGCCTCGTCGCGACGCCGGTCACGGGCGCGTACGGCTACTCGATGGCGTCGAACTACAACCGAGTTCCCCGACCCGCGGTTGTCTTCGTGCGCGACGGCGAGGCCCGCGAAGTGTTGCGCCGAGAGACGTTTGAGGACCTCGCGCGGCTCGAAGTCTGAAGGGTTCCACGACAGGGGTGCGTTAGCCTTGTTTGATGGAGCAACCGGTGATACGAGTCGGCGTCATCGGTGGGGGATTCGTCGGTAGCGCGTTCGTGGGGCTCCTGGGCGATCCGGCCCGACACGAAGCCCTGGTCGATGGAGCAACCGCGACGCTGGAACTCGTGGGTGTCGCGGTGCGCGACCTCACCAAGCCCCACGACGGGATTGACGCCTCGTTACTGACGACCGACGTCGAACAACTCCTCTCGAACGACCTCGACATCCTCGTCGAACTCGCCGGTGGCGTCGAGCCGGCCCGCACGTACGTCGAATCCGCCCTCAAGCGGGGCGTCTCGGTCGTCACCGCCAACAAGGCCCTGATGGCCGAGAGTGGCACGCAGTTGGCGCAACTCGCCCACGAGCACGGCGCGGACCTCTTCTACGAGGCGGCCGTCGGCGGGGCGATCCCGATCCTGCGGGCGCTGCGAAGTTCGCTGGCCGGCGAGCGCATGAACCGGGTGATGGGCATCGTCAATGGCACCACGAACTTCATCCTGACCAAGATGACCGACGAGGGTAGCGATTACGCCGGCGCACTCGCCGAGGCGCAGGCGCTCGGATTCGCCGAGGCCGACCCGAGCGCCGACGTCGAGGGCTACGACGCGGCGGCCAAGGTGCAGATACTCTCGACCCTCGCCTTCGGGACACGACTCAGTGGCGACGAGATCGCTCGTGAAGGCATCACCGGCGTGCGCGACGTCGACGTCGAATTCGCTCGGCGCTCGGGCTACGTGATCAAGTTGCTCGGCGTCGCCGAGCGCGTGGGGGACGACGGCGTCTCGCGCCGCGTGCACCCGGCCCTCGTGCCCGTCAGCCACCCGCTCGCCTCAGTGAACGGCGCGACCAACGCCGTCTTCGTCGAAGGCGTGAAGAGCGGACCCTTGATGTGGCTCGGCCAAGGCGCGGGGGGCGGACCCACCGCGACGGCCGTGCTCGGCGACGTGCTCGACGCGGCACGAAATCGAGTGAGCGGTCGCCACGACGTGCCCTTCACCGGCGACCTTTCGCTGCACTACGTGCCCGCGAGTGAGTTGAGCAGCCTGTTCTACTTAAGCGTCGACGTCGTTGACCGACCCGGCGTCTTGGCCGAAGTAGCGGGCGTCTTCGGGCGACACCACGTCTCGATTCAATCCATGGAACAGACCGACGTGGCTGATCAAGCGCGACTGTCATTCCTGACGCACCGCGCGCTCTCGGCGGACGTGACCGCGACGCTCGACGAGCTCGAGGGACTCGAGTGCGTCGCGTCGGTGGGCGCGTGTCTGCGCGTGATCGACGGGGGAGCGGCGTGAGCGTCGGGTGGCGCGGGTTGTTAGTTGAGTACGCCGACTGGCTCGACCTCGACGGGATCAGCGACATCGTCACGCTTCAAGAGGGCAACACGCCGCTCCTGCACGCGGATCGACTCTCCGAGCGCCTCGGGGCCGACGTGTGGTTGAAATACGAAGGACTCAACCCCTCGGGATCCTTCAAGGATCGCGGGATGACCATGGCGATCACCAAGGCCAAGGCCCAAGGGGCGAAGACCGTCATCTGTGGGTCGACGGGTAATACGTCCGCCGCGGCCGCGGCCTACGCCGCGAAGGCGGACATGGAGTGCGTTGTACTCGTGCCCGAGGGCAAGATCGCCCTCGGCAAACTCGCCCAGGCGATGGTCTATGGCGCCAAGGTCTTACAGATCCGTGGCAACTTCGACCAGGCGCTCAACTTGGCGCGTGAACTGACCCAGCACCTGCCCATCACCATCGTCAACTCGATCAACCCCGACCGCATCGAGGGTCAAAAGACGGGCGCCTTCGAGATCGTCGACGTCTTGGGCAAAGCTCCCGACATCCTCTCGATCCCGGTCGGCAACGCCGGGAACATCACGGCGTACTGGCGCGGCTTCACCGAGTACCACTTCGCGCAGCGCTGCGCGACGCTGCCCAGGATGTGGGGCTTCCAGGCGGCCGGCGCGGCGCCGATCGTCCTCGGTCACCCGGTGGCCAACCCCGAGACGATCGCCACGGCGATCCGTATCGGTAACCCGGCGAGTTGGGTGCCCGCTTTGGAGGTCATCCACGAGTCGCTGGGCGACATCCGCGCGGTCACCGACGAGGAGATCATGGACGCGTACCACTACGTGGCCCGCTACGAGTCGGTGTTCTGTGAACCCGCGTCCGCGGCCTCCGTCGCGGGACTCTTGAAGTTCGGCGTGCCCGAGGGTTCGACCGTGGTGTGCGTGCTCACGGGCAACGGATTAAAGGACCCCGACACCGCCGTCGGATCGAGCGCCACGCCGGACGTCGTGGATGCAACACTGGCGGCGCTCTTAGAGAAACTGGCCTGACCACTTGATCCTGGGGCTTCTCGCCCCTCGAAGAGGCGAAGTTCGCGGCGTCAGTATTTCAGGTATAAATAGGAGCCTGATGCCGCGGACGGCGGGGCAGGGACTAGTGGGAGATTTCATGCAGCGAATTAACCGGATTCGTCAGGTTCTGGTCCTAGTGGGCGCGGGTTCGTTGCTCCTCGCCACCGGTGGCGTTGCGGGAGCGAGTTCCCTCAAGGGGACCTACAACGCGGCCGACGCGGCGCTCGTGCCATCGGCGTATAAGAGCACGACGCTCCAGGTCGCCACCGACGCGACGTACCCACCGGACGAGTCGATCGTCGGCACGACGATGGTGGGCTTCGACGTCGACCTCATGGGTGCGATCGCGACCACATTGGGCGTGAAGTACAAAGAGAACAACATCACCTTCGATGACATCATCGGCGGCATCAAAGGCGGCAAGTAAGCCATTGGCAACTCGTCGTTCACCGACGAGAAGTCTCGTGAAAAGTCCGTGAACTTCGTCGACTACTTCCAGGCCGGCGAAGGCGTGTACTCGCTGTCGACCTCGAAGCTCACCTTTACCGGACTCTCAAGCTTCTGCGGCTACAAGGTCGCGGTCGAGACCGGCACCACCGAGCAGGCCGACGCGACCACGGAAGTCAGCAAGTGCCCGGCCTCGAAGCCGTTGACCGTCCGTTCGTACCCGACTCAGACCGAGGCCAATGCCGCGGTGCTTTCGAGTCAGGCGAACTTCGGATTCGTGGACAGCCAGGTGGCTGGGTACATCGTTTCGTTGGCCAAGGGCAAGTTCAAGCTCGTCGGCAGCGCCATTGAAGTCGCGCCGTACGGCATCGCCACACCGAAGACCTCTTCGGGAAAGAAGTTGGCCGTGGCGATAGAGGCCGCCATCAAGACGTTGATCGCGAACGGCACCTACCACGCCATTCTCGCTAAGTGGGGGGTCACCGCTGGTGCGCTGCCCGTGAGCAAGATCGTCCTTAATGGAGCCACGTCCTAAAGGTCGCTGACCAGTCATAGATATGGCCGCTCCCGAGGACCCCGTCAAGGTCGTCCCGGTACGCCACTACGGACAGTGGGCGGGAACGGTGGTCGCCCTCGTCCTCGTGGCGATGTTGGTGAACACGCTGTTCTCAAAGGTCCCCTCGGGGCAGTTCGTGTGTCACGTCCTCAATGGTGCGAAGCGCTGTCACGAGACGAGCGAGTGGCGATTCAGTTGGAACATTGTCTTCCACTACTTCACGACCTCTGAGGTGCTGCACGGCCTCGTGCTCACCATCCTCCTCACGGTGATCGCAATGGCCGCGGGGATCACGATCGGCGTCGGGCTGGCCGTGATGCGACTCTCCTCAAACCGGCTGCTTTCGATGACGGCGTGGTGTTACACCTGGTTTTTCCGAGGGACTCCGGTGCTGGTCCAGTTGTTCTTCTGGGAGTTCATATCGATCCTTTACAAACACATCCGCATTGGCATCCCTTTCACGCACGTCTGGTTCCTTCATCTCAATCCAGTGACCCTCTTCACGCCCTTCGTCGCCGCCGCCATTGCACTTGGACTGAACGAGGGCGCCTACATGTCCGAGATCGCACGATCAGGTCTGATCTCGGTCGACGAAGGCCAGTCCGAGGCGGCGATGTCCCTGGGCATGACGCGGGCCCAGACCATGCGCCTCGTCGTCTTACCCCAAGCGATGCGCGTGATTATGCCGCCGACTGGCAATGAAGTCATCTCGATGCTGAAGACCACTTCGTTGGCGAGCACCATTGGTGTCATCGAACTCTTCGGGGCGACGAACAACATCTCGGCGAATAACTACGAGATCGTGCCCCTCCTTCTCGTCGCGAGTCTCTGGTACCTCATCGTGACGACGGTGCTCTCGATCGGCCAGTTCTACCTGGAGCGGCGCTTCGCCCGCGGGGCCCTTCGCACGCCACCGCCGACGCCATTGCAGCGCATGCGTCGTGACGTTCGCGGTGTTCTTTCGAAGTTCCGTACGCGTCGCGGTGTCGCGGGGGCCACGTCGTGATCGCCATGGTCGAAGCGCGTGGCGTGCACAAGTCCTACGCGGGCGTGGAAGTACTAAAGGGCGTGGACCTCACGGTGGTGCGTGGTGAGGTGACGTGTCTCATCGGTCCCTCGGGCTCGGGCAAGAGCACGTTGCTGCGCTGTATCAACCACCTAGAGAAGCACGACGCGGGTGAGCTACGCGTGGACGGTGACCTCGTGGGGTACGAACTGCGCGGCAACAAACTCTATGAGCGCAACGACAAGCAGATCTGCGCCGAACGCGCGCAGATCGGGATGGTCTTCCAGCGTTTCAACCTCTTCCAGCACCTGACGGTGCTCGATAACGTCACCGTCGGTCAGGTGAAGGTGAAGGGCATAGACCCCGAGCGCGCCCGGGCCAAGGCTCGCGAGTTGTTGGCCCGCGTTGGTCTCGACGCCAAAGAACGCCACTACCCGAGTCAACTCTCGGGCGGGCAGCAGCAACGTGTCGCCATCGCCCGCGCCCTCGCCATGGAGCCGAAACTGATGCTCTTTGACGAACCGACCTCCGCCCTGGACCCCGAGCTCGTGGGAGAAGTCCTCGACGTGATGCGGGACCTGGCGGCGAGTGGGATGACGATGATCGTCGTCACCCACGAAATGGGCTTCGCGCGAGAGGTCGCCAATACGGTCTACTTCCTTGACGGCGGAGTGATTGAAGAGTCCGGTGCGCCCGCGGACGTGCTCGGCGCGCCAAAGTCCGAGCGGCTGCGCGGGTTCCTCTCCAAAGTGCTCTAACGCAGCTATCGCGCTGCGTGCGGCGAGGATACACTTTCGAAAAGTCGGACGGCGCAAAGGAGGACGATGCGAGCGTCGCGTCTCTCTTCGACGGTTGTTGCGACCACGATTTCACTCGCCCTTGGCATTGGGGCGATCGCGGCTCCGGCGAGTGCCGGCACAAAGTGGAAGGTCGCGATGAGCGGCAAATCTACGGGGCAGTACTCCGTAGCGAATGCCAATACCGAAATCCTCAATCCGGTCAAGGTGGAGGTCACCGTGACCCAAGGCGCGCTGGTGCAGTGGTCCGTGGACTGCACCAAGGGTGGAAAGCTTGTCAAGTTCCCTTCGGGGAAAGAGATGTTAAAGGCGGCGGGCTCGGTCCAAGTGAAGATCGCTAAGTCCGCCAGTGTCTGCGCGGTCGCCGCCAACGCGCAGAACGACGGGACCGGCGCCGACACTCTCTCTATCAAATTCTCAGGCGGATCCGTCGGAGAATAAAGAAGGCAGTGCGCAGCACTCATCAAGCAAGATTGTTTGCACTCGGTTGAATCTCCGCTACACTGGAACTGTCGTCCGTTCGGCCCTGCCGGCGTAAGGAAGTTCTTCCGAGACGACATTTCCCGATTTTCTTCTCCGCTCTGCGTATCTTTGCGGGCGGCGAGAAAGGATCATGAATGGCTATTAAGCCCTCTCCCGACCGTTCGGATCTCGAGTCGAAGACTCGCGAAGATCTCCAAACGATCGCCAAAGTTAAAGGCGTCGAGGCTCCCGCCCGCGCCACCAAAGCCGCGCTTATCGAAGCGATTATGGGCGACGCGCCGCTCGCAACCAATGGCGCCGAGCCCGCCAGCACCAATGGCTCTCGCGCCGTGCGCTCACGCCGTACCGTGGCGACACCCGAAGACGACTTCGAGGACCTGCTCGGAGAGTTCGCCGCTGAGGCCCAGGTCGACAGCGCTCCTTCTGCTGCTGCCTCTTCCGTTCCGGCGCCCGAGCCGGCCTTGAGCGAGGCACTCCCGCCCTCCGAGCGCACCCCCGCTCGTCAGTTCACCCAGACCCGTCCCGAGCGCCAGCCGCGCGAATTCGCCAACAACGACACCAATAACCGAAGTCGCCGCAATCGCCGCAATCGCAACGGTCGCGAGCGCTTCGCGGGTGACTCCATGCCCAACGCCGATCAGCCCTACGCGGGCGACCTCGTCGAGATCGAAGGTCTCCTCGACCTGCGCGACGACGGCTACGGCTTCTTGCGCACCAAGGGCTACCACGCCTCCCCCAATGACGTCTACGTCTCGATTAACCAGGTGCGCCGCTACCACTTGCGCAAGGGCGACACCATCGCCGGCGGCTACCGCCCAGCGGCGTCCAACGAGAAGTACCCGGCACTGTTGCGCGTGGACACCGTCGCGGGCCTCGACCCCGAGGTCGCGAGACTCAGGCCCCGCTTCGAGGACCTGACGCCGCTCTTCCCGGACGAGAAGCTCAACTTGGAGACCAACGAGGGCAAGCTCGACTTGACCCCGCGCATCGTCGACCTGTTGGCGCCGATCGGTAAGGGTCAGCGCGGACTGATCGTCTCGCCGCCCAAGGCCGGCAAGACCACGATCATGAAGCAGATCGCCCAATCGATCGAGACCAACAACCCCGAGGTGCACCTGATGGTGCTGCTCGTGGACGAACGCCCCGAAGAGGTCACGGACATCCGTCGTAGCGTGCACGGCGAGGTCATCTCCTCGACCTTCGACCGACCCGCCGAGGAGCACACGCACGTCGCCGAACTCTGCATCGAGCGTGCCAAGCGCCTCGTCGAACAGGGCCGTGACGTCGTGATCATCTTGGACGGCATCACGCGACTCGCTCGCGCCTACAACCTGGCCGCCCCCGCGACCGGACGCATCATGTCCGGTGGTGTCGACTCCGGCGCGCTCTACCCGCCCAAGAAGTTCTTCGGCGCGGCGCGCAACATCGAAGAGGGTGGTTCCCTGACCATCCTCGCCAGTGCCCTCGTCGAGACCGGTTCCAAGATGGACGAAGTGATCTTCGAAGAGTTCAAGGGCACCGGCAACATGGAGCTGCGACTCGACCGCCGTCTGGCCGAGCGTCGTCTCTACCCGGCCATCGACGTTAACGGGTCCTCGACCCGCCACGAGGAGCTGCTCTTCAGCCGCGACGCGCTCCAGCAGGTCTGGAAGTTGCGCCGAGTTCTCAACGGCCTCGCGTCCGAGGGCCGTGACGCCGCCGGGCTCGAGTTGCTGATCGACAAGCTCAAGTCCACCAAGTCCAACGACGAGTTCCTGGCCGAGATCGGCCGCGGACCGGCGTCCACCAGCTGATTTCCCGCTAGAATCCCTACTCGCCCTAAGGAGCATCATGAAGCCAGATATCCACCCCGCCTACGGTGAAGCGACCGTTACCTGTTCGTGCGGCAACACGTTTACGACCGAGTCGACCAAGTCGACCCTGCGCGTTGAACTCTGCAACGAGTGCCACCCCTTCTTCACCGGCAAGCAGAAGCTCGTCGACACCGGGGGCCGCGTCGAGCGCTTCCAGCGCCGCTACGCGCAAAAGACCAAGGGTCGCGCTCCGAAGGCTTAGGTCCTCGAGCGCCCAGCGAATTTTGTGCGCTCTCTCGACGAGACGCTGAAGGTCCTCCAAGATGAGCTTCGCGTCGTCGAGGCCCAACTGTCCGAACCTGACGTAGCGAGTGACCTCACGCGCCTGCGCGATCTCTCGCGCCGACACAAGGAACTGAACGACATCAACGTCGCCTGGACGGAGCTCAAATCCGCCCAGGCCGACGTGACGACGGCGCGCGAGATGTTCAACGAGACCGAGGGTGCCGATCGTGAGGCGTGGCGCGACGAGCTCAACGTCGCCGAAGCCCGCATCGGCGACCTCGAAGCGACACTGGAGACCTTGCTGCTCCCACACGACCCCAACGAGGGACGCAACGTCATCTTGGAGATTCGTGGCGCCGAAGGGGGCGAAGAGGCCAACCTGTTCGCATCGGACTTGGCCGAGATGTTTCGTCGCTACGCGGCGTTACGGGGCTGGAAGCTCGAGGTCATCGAAGAGCGCGAATCCGAACAGGGCGGTCTCGATGAGGCCATCTATCTGATCAAGGGTGAGGACGCGTGGAGTCGACTCGAGTTCGAAGCGGGCGTGCACCGCGTGCAGCGTGTTCCCGTCACCGAAGCGAAGGGCCGGGTCCACACCTCCTCCGCGACGGTCTCGGTGCTGCCCGAAGCCGAAGAAGTCGACGTGGACATCAATCCGACGGACTTAAAGATCGACGTCTATCGTTCCTCGGGACCCGGTGGCCAAAGTGTGAACACGACCGACTCCGCGGTGCGCATCACGCACTTGCCGACGGGCATCGTCGTCTCGATGCAGGACGAGAAGAGTCAGATCCAAAACCGTGCGAAGGCGTTGATCGTGCTGCGCGCGCGACTCCTAAAGGCCGCCCAAGACGCCCAGGCCAACGAGCTCGGTGACCTCAAGCGATCGCAGTTGGGCGGCGGAGGGCGCAGTGAGAAGATCCGCACCTACAACTTCAAAGAGAATCGGGTCACCGATCATCGCATCAACATGACGACCTACGCGCTCGACTCCGTGCTCGCGGGTGACCTCGATCCCTACGTGGACGCGTTGCTAGCGGACAAGCGAGCTCGCCAGTTGGGCGAGAGTGACGGACACTAACGCCGAGTCGGTCAACCGGCTCGTGGCGGCGGGACTCGATCGACGTGAGGCGCGCTGGCTGGTCGAGGAGTTCGGGACCGAGACCTCGACCTTGAGCGCGGCGGCCGAGCGGCGACTGGCCGGCGAGCCGCTGCAGTACGTGATCGGGCACTGGCCCTTTCGCTCACTCGACCTCGACGTCGATACGCGCGTATTGATCCCTCGGCCCGAGACCGAAGAACTCGTCACCCACGCGCTCGGGGAGTTGGCGCGCGGCGACCGAACGACGCCCCTCATCCTCGATGTCGGTTGCGGGTCCGGTGCGATCGGCCTCGCGCTCGCAGACGAGCTCCTCGCTCGCGGCGTGCGGGCGAGTGTCGTTGCCCTCGACGTGTCCCTCAACGCGTTGGACGTGGCGAAGGCCAACGCACGAAAGCATTCCTTACACGCTGTCTCCTTTGTTCAGTCTCATTGGTTCGACGGCCTCGATCCGTCGTTGCGGGGTCGGAT
>Ga0302153_10000048_pt1 | contig 56531 bp, 53 predicted proteins | sample I_Bog_N2_2_FD_192429 | JGI IMG/M metagenome (GOLD analysis project Ga0302153, IMG submission 192429) | Peat permafrost microbial communities from Stordalen Mire near Abisko, Sweden - I_Bog_N2_2 | ecosystem: Environmental > Terrestrial > Soil > Wetlands > Peat | place: Sweden: Abisko, Stordalen... | reverse complement strand
CCTCGATTTTCAAGCTTCGAAGCCACGGTCCCGGGCGATTCTGTACGCAGCGGCCGTTGCGGACCTTACGAGCCTCGCGCGCGCGACGCGCAGCGATCTGGCGAAGAGTGGTTCGTCGCTGACGAACCCGTATCGGCAAGACATCACCTACCTTGACGCGTTCTTCCAGACGGACCGACTCTGAGCCTTGGGGATATGCGCCCTCTTGCCAAACGCGCGAGGAACGTGCCTTCTTGTGCGTAGGGAACATCGATCAAAGGGTGACCGGTGAGGGTTGCCCGCGGAGTGGCGAGGAATCCACTACTTCTTCGACTGCGCACGGTCCTGGTGATCGTCGTTGTGGTTGCGGGTCTGACGGTCTCGTTGAGTACTCGAGCCCACGCGGCGTCGTGGTGGGTCCCACCGCTAGGGAGCCAGCCCTGGCAGTGGGAGTTGGATCACCAGCTGCGGTTGACCAGCGCAACGGACATGGGAACTCATGATCGATTACCTGACGGCGCGCACGCGCCGGCGCCGGTCATCTACGACATCGACGGAATCATCAATCCAGCCTCGACCGTCGTCCACCTGCACGCGATGGGCAAGCACGTCGTGTGTTACGTCGAAGTCGGGGCAGCGGGGAACTACTACTCGGCGCAGAGTGAGGGGATTCCAACGACGTACTTCGCACAACTTCGCGACGCCGGGGAGTTCGGCAACCGGGTTGAGGGCTACCCCGAGTACTACCTCAACATCACGTCGAAGACCACGGTCTCGATCGTGGAGGCGATGATCCGCCAACAGTGCTCGGCCAAGGGCTTCGACGCGGTCGAGACCGATATCGACACCGAATACGCGGACGACAGTGGCTTCGCCCTGACCCGGATGGACGAAGTGCGATACATGACGACCGTGGCCACGTACATTCACGGCCTGGGCATGGGTTGGTGGATCAAGAATCCCGACGACACGGGCGACGGATTCGCCGCTGACATGTATCCGCTGGCGGACGCGGTCTTGACCGAACAGTGCAACCAGTACGACAGTTGCGGATTACTGCGTCCCTACTTCGGACACAAGGCGGTCTTCAACGCGGAGTACTCGCTCGCGCCATCGAGGTTCTGTGCTCGTGACGACGCCCTCGGGATTAACGGGGCGCAGTTCTCCGTTGCGCTGACGGGCGTGCGGCGCCCCTGTCGGTAGTGGGCGTCCCCGTTTGATTGTGTAGTGGCTCTATAGGTTGGTTCTTCAGTCCCAGGGCCGGGGCGGACCGAGGCCTCGTCGATACCATCGTGAGAATGCACGACATCGGCCAGTGGGACTCGACGGCTGCGCTCCTGGTAGCTACCCCTGCGCCCGTAGGCCGTGAAGCGGCCTGGGTACAGGCGATGACGTTCATCGATGCTGGTCATTTTGACGATGCCCATCTGGTGGCCAGCGTGTTGGTTATTGACTCCGACGGGCTGGTCCTGCTTGCCCGCCACCGCCGCTACGGGCAGTGGGGCCCGATTGGCGGACACGTGGAACCCCGTGACGCCAGTCTTAGCGCCGCTGCGGCGCGAGAACTCCTCGAAGAGGCCACACTCGTGGCGCGCATCCATCCATCGCCCATCGACGTTCATCTCTCGTCCTTCCGGTGCCGAACCTCCACCGAACCGGTGCTCCATCTCGACGTCATCTTTGCCGCGTTTGTCAGTGGGTCCGCCCCGGCTCTCGTCACCAGCGATGAGCTGACGGGTCTCGAGTGGTTTGCGACACGCGATCTGCCCGTGCCCCTACTGCCGGTCACGACAGAACTAGTCGGTCTTGCGACTGCGGCTGCCAATTCCCAAGGCTGACTGCTCGAGGGGTGTGACATAACTACTGAGCCATCACGGGCGGGAGTGGCTGACGGCGAGCGACACTGCTCGTGTGCGACGTACGAGTTGTCCCGCGTTTCGACTGGATGGGCCGTCAATCTAGGGAAACGTGACCCCACCGCGATCGTCAATCTCTGTTCCTTTGGCCCACGCGACGTCCCAGAGATTCCCCTCGGGATCCCTCCAACTAAAGCCGCCACCCCAAAAGGCCTCCTCGGGCGCGCCGAGAATCTCGACGCCGTCGATCTCCTTGATGGTCTCATAGACGGCCACGCACTCTTCGAAGGACGCAAGATTGACCGCCAAGGTAAATCCCTTGAACCCCGGCACCACCGGGCCGAACTCCCGCTCGTAGTGCGACGCGGCGTAGAGGGCAATGACGACGCCGTTGGAACATTGGAAGGTCCGATGGTGTTCATCGCTCTCGGGGGTCTCGGGCCAGCCGAGTCGTCGAAAGAGCTCCGCCATCCCTTCGACGTTGGCGCAGGCCAGAGTAATGAGCCCTATACGTGCGGGAAGCTTCACGTCGTCATCGTAGGCGGGCCCAACGCGAGGGTTCCCTACGCCGTCTCGACGCTGGCGTCGGGGCTACTCGGTGGCCTCGACGGCCACGTGAGGTACGAGTCGATCGAGCCAGGGAGGTATCCACCAGTTCGCCTTGCCCACGAAGTGCATGAGAGAGGGGACGAGCACCGTACGAATGACGAACGCGTCGATCAAGACCGCGCCGCCGAGCCCGATGCCGAACTCGGCAATGATCCGCTCTCCGCCTATGGCGAAGGAGAGGAAGACGCAGATCATCACCAACGCCGCGGCGGAGATGACGCGACCGGTATTGGCCTGTCCACGGATGATGGCCTCTTCGTTGTCGTTGGTGTTGAGGTACTCCTCGTGCATTCGTGAGACCAAAAAGACCTGGTAGTCCATCGAGAGCCCGAAGAGGATGGCGATCATGATGATCGGTAAGAAGGATTCGACCGGTCCCGTGCCCGCCTTCAGCAGCGACGCGCCCCAACCCCACTGGAAGACCGCCACCACCAGACCAAAGGAGGCGCCGACGGCGAACAGGTTCATCACCGCAGCGACGAGGGGAATCAACACACTCCTAAAGGCGACCATTAACAGCAGGCAGCCCAACAGCACGATGACCCCAACGAACAGCGGCAACTTGCTGGTGAGCACCGTGGCGAAGTCAACGAAGATCGCGGTGAGACCACCCACGAAGATCTGGGTGTGGGACGTCGTCGTGGCGGCCGGAATATAGGTGTCGCGAATGGTCGCGATCAGCGTCGCGGTTTTGGCGTCCTGGGGACTCGTTGTCGGAATGACCTTGAAGAAGCCGACGGTACCAGCGCTATTCGTGAGCACGGGACCCACTTCGGCGACTCCCGGCACCGACTTGAGGGTCACGTCAAGACCCTCAAGAGTGGATTTGTCGCGAGGGTCGTGAATCGAACCCACGATCTCGAGCGGACCGTTGAAACCGGGACCGAATCCCTGAGCGAGGAGGTCGTAGGCCTGGCGGGTGGTTGAACCTGCGGGGTCCGAACCTTGGTCGGAGCTCCCTAGTTGCAAGGAGAAAAAGGGAATGACGAAGGCGACGATCACGGCGAGGGCTGCGAAGGTCAGGGCTCGGGGGTGACGAGCGACGAAGTGGGCCCAACGCTGCCAGGGACCGCTGACGACCACGGGTCCGGGTCCGTCGCGGTGGAGGATCTTGCGCTCCCGGCGGCTCAGCACGTGCTCTTTTTGAAAGGCCAAGAGCGAAGGGAGCAGCGAGATCGACGCGAGCATGGTGATCAACACGGTCAACGACGCGGTGACCGCGACGCCGTTGAGAAACGAGAGTCCGAGAATCAACATGCCCAGCAATGCGATGCAGACGGTCGAGCCCGCGAAGAGCACCGCGCGACCCGACGTGTTCAACGCGGTCGTCACGGCCTGTTCGACGCTCGCGCCACGTTTGAGTTCCTGGCGAGAACGCGTGACGATGAACAGCGCGTAATCGATGCCAACGCCCAGGCCAATCAGGGAGCCGAGGATCGGCGCGAACTGCGCGATCGCGAGGATGTGGCTGAGCAAGATGCCTCCGGCCAGCGCGATGCCCAGCGCGAAGAGCGCCACGCCCAAAGGCAGGAGCATCGCGAAGAACGAGCCGAACGCCAAGACCAAGACGATGGCGGTGGCGACCAGCCCGAATGCCTCGTAGGGGCTGCTCGCGCTCGAGTCGAGTTGACCGAAGGCGTTGCCGCCGAATTGGATGCTGAGGGAGGACGAACGGGCGCCCTCGGCGACCGTCTCAACGGCTTGAATCTGCGCGTTGGTGAGTTGGTTCGCGGTCTCTGAAAAGTTGACGACGGCGTAAGCGATGGCACCCGTCTTGGAGATCTGCGCGGTGCCCAGGCAACCACCGGTGGGGAGCGACTCGCTGACCTTGAACGTGCCGCTGCAAAATGGCGAGGTGACGCCGCCCACCTCGGGCAAGGTCTCTATTTTCTTGAGTATCGCCTGGATGGTGGCCTGGTGCGTGACGACCGTGCCGTTGGAGGTGTGAAAGACGATCTGGTCGACGTCGCCGGACTGACGTGGGGCACCTTGTTGTAGGAGCGACTGGGCGTGGGTCGAGTTCGTGCCCGGCAGACTGAAGGCGTTGGAGTACGCCGAGCCCTCGGCGTGCGAGACGACATTGATGATGACGAACAGCGCAATCCACGCGATCAGCACGTACCAACGGTGGCGAACGCACAAGTGGGCGAGGGACTTCAAGTGGAGTATCTCCTGAGAGAGTCGAGGACCGTCTGCGTTACCCTGGGAACGTCAAACGCACCAACAGTGTAGAGGACCGACGATGGCGGGAAATGGCGAACGGCCCGAACGCTTCGCGGGTCACCTGTTCCCCCAAGTCATCCCCGAACCGCTTGACATTCGCCCGGGCGTCCCGGCTCCATGGGCGGCGTTGCCCACCGCGCAGCGAGAAGGACTCACCCTCGATCTCGTCGAAGCGCGCCTCAAAGATCACGGTCGGACCTTCGCGGCGAGTCAACAACCCGAGGTACCGGCGGAGTTGACCATCGTGGGTGATGCGCCACCGACTCTCGTCACGCGGCGCTCGGCCGTGCTCGTCGCACTCTTCGAGGAGGAGGGCGAGACCCAACTGGTATTGACGCGGCGATCGATGACGTTGCGTTTCCACCGAGGCGAGATCGCCCTACCCGGCGGGGGACAAGAGGGCTCCGAGACGCCGACCGAGACCGCACTACGCGAAGCCCACGAGGAGGTTGGGCTCGAATCCTCCCTGGTGAGGCCCTTTGCCTGGCTGAGCCCGATTGTGACATTCGCCTCCGGTTCGTCGATATGGCCGATCGTTGGTTCACTCACGGGCGCACCGACGTTCACCATTGACCCCACCGAGGTCGACCGGGCCTTCGCGGTCGCGCTCAAGGACCTGGTTGCCGAGGGCGCCTTCGTCGAGGAACGGTGGCGCCGCGAGCATCCTCGTCCCGGGGGCGACGACGACGGCTACTTCCCGATCAGCTTCTTCCGCGTGCCCGGGGACGTCATCTGGGGTGCGACGGCGAGGATCCTGACCGAGTTGCTCTGTCTCGCGACGGGCGTCGCCTGGCCCCCCATTCCGGCTTGAGCCATCACTCGTCCTAGTAGATTGGAACAAATGCGCCCGCAGTTTTTGGCGCTTTCAATCGGAGGACTTCATGGCGGAAGTTGAGATCGGCATCTTCAAATCGGCTCGTCAGGCGTACGGCTTTGACGACATCGCAATCGTCCCCTCGCGGCGGACTCGCGACCCCGAGGACGTCGACATCAGCTGGCAGATTGACGCGTACAAGTTCGAGTTGCCCGTCCTCGGATCGGCCATGGACGGCGCGATCTCGCCACTGACCGCTATTGAACTCGGTCGTCTCGGAGGACTGGGGGTCTTGAATCTCGAGGGACTGTGGACACGCTACGAGGACCCGATGCCGCTCTTTGAAGAGATCGGCGAACTCGATGACGACAAGGCCACCGCTCGTATGCAGCAGATGTACTTAGAGCCGATCAAGCTCGAACTCGTCGCCGAACGGATCAGGCAGATGAAGGACGCCGGCATCACCACCTCGGCCTCGGTGACACCCGCTCGCACCTCCTGGATGTCCAAGACCATCATCGACTCCGGCCTCGACATCCTCGTCATCCAGGGCACCGTCGTCTCCGCGGAACACGTATCGAAGACCGCCGAACCCTTGAACTTGAAGAAATTCATCCGTGACTTCGAAGTACCGGTCATCGTGGGTGGTTGCGCGAGCTACCAGGCCGCGTTGCACCTCATGCGCACCGGTGCGGCCGGCGTACTGGTCGGTGTCGGTCCGGGCAACGCGTGCACGTCGCGCGGCGTGCTCGGTATCGGGGTCCCACAGGCGACCGCCATCGCCGACGTCGCGGGAGCGCGGATGCGCCACCTCGACGAGACGGGCGTCTACGTCCACGTCATCGCCGACGGTGGGATGAGCAAGGGTGGGGACATCGCCAAGGCCATTGCCTGCGGCGCGGACGCGGTCATGATCGGCTCACCCCTCACCAGCGCGGTCGAAGCGCCGGCGCGTGGCTTTCATTGGGGCATGGCGACCTTTCATCCGACGCTGCCGCGCGGCACACGTGTGCGCACCCAGGTGCGCGGCACCTTGAAGGAGATCCTCCTCGGACCAGCGCACGAGAACGACGGCCGCCTCAACCTCTTTGGTGCGCTGCGCACGTCGATGGCGACGTGCGGGTATGAGACCTTGAAGGAGTTCCAGAAGGCCGAGATCATGCTCGCGCCGTCGATCCAGACTGAAGGAAAGCAGTTGCAGCGCTCCCAGGGCGTGGGCATGGGCCATTGAACGACACCGTTCTCGTCGTTGACTTCGGCGCCCAGTACGCCCAACTAATTGCCCGGCGCGTGCGCGAAGCGCGCGTCTACTCCGAGATCGTGCCGAGCACGATCAGCGCCGCCGAAGTGAAGGCCAAGGCTCCGCGCGCGATCATTCTTTCGGGCGGACCCAAATCGGTCTACGCGGTGCCGGCACCGTCGTTGGACCCGGCGATCTACGACCTCGGGATCCCTATTTTGGGCATCTGTTACGGCGCGCAACTCATGGCTCAACAGCTGGGTGGCGAGGTGGCCAACACCGGGGTGGGCGAATACGGGCGCACGACGCTCACGCGCAGTGGCCCGACGGTCTTGATGACGGACTGGCCGAACGCCGGCACGGTGTGGATGAGCCACGGCGACGCCATCGCCACCGCACCCGAGGGCTTCGTCGTGACCGCGTCCTCACCGGAGGCGAAGGTTGCGGTGATGGAGGACGTCGCACGCCGTCTTCACGCCGTGCAGTTTCACCCCGAAGTGGTCCACACCGAACGCGGACAGGATCTCTTGACCAACTTCTTGCATCACGTCGCGGTCATTCCTTCGGCCTGGACCAACACCTCCATCATCGAAGATCAGGTCGCCGCGATCCGTCAACAGGTCGGCTCGGCCAAGGTGCTCTGTGCGCTCTCGGGCGGTGTGGACTCGGCGGTCGCGGCGGCGCTCGTGACCAAGGCCGTCGGTAAGCAGTTGACGTGCGTCTTCGTCGACACCGGTCTGATGCGCAAGGACGAGGGCGAACAGATCGAAGAGACTTTCACTCGTCAGTTCGGCGTGGAGCTGATCCACGTCAAGGCTGCGGACCGATTCTTCGAGGCTCTAGCTGGTGTGACCGACCCCGAGGCCAAGCGCAAGATCATCGGGGAGCTCTTCATCCGTGAGTTCGAAGCCGTGGCGCGCGACTTGGCCAAGGACGGCGAGGGTCCGCGTTTCCTCGTCCAAGGCACCCTCTATCCCGACGTCATCGAGTCGGGTTCGGGTCACGCCGCCAACATCAAGAGCCACCACAACGTCGGCGGGCTGCCCGCGGACCTCTCCTTCGAGCTCGTCGAGCCGCTGCGCACACTCTTTAAAGACGAGGTCCGCCGCGTTGGTGAGGAGTTGGGTCTCCCACCGGAGATCGTGTGGCGACAGCCCTTCCCGGGCCCCGGACTCGGTGTGCGCATCATCGGTGAAGTGACTCGCGAGCGAGCGGAGATCTTGCGCAACGCCGACTACGTGGTGGTGGACGAGATTAGAAAAGCCGGGCTCTATCGCGAACTCTGGCAGAGTTTCGCGGTGTTACCCGCCGTGCGTACTGTGGGCGTCATGGGAGATGGCCGCACCTACGCGTACCCCATCATCATCCGCGCGGTGACGAGTGACGACGCGATGACCGCCGACTGGGCGCGACTGCCCTACGACGTGATCGAAACAATCGCGAACCGGTTGATCCGTGAGGTCGAAGGGGTCAACCGCGTCGCCCTCGACGTCACGAGCAAGCCACCGGGCACCATTGAGTGGGAGTGAGTCGGGGTTCGTTCTCCGACGAGGCGCTCTGGGATAACTCCCACGCGCCCTCACGACGAGACCCCGCCACACTCTTAGAAGGACTCACCGCGCCCCAGCGCGCGGCGGTCGTGCAACGCGGAGGACCGTTGCTGGTGATCGCCGGTGCGGGCTCGGGTAAGACGAGGGTCTTGACGCGGCGAATCGCGCACCTGCTCGCGACCGGGGACGCTCGGCCCTACGAGATCATGGCCATCACCTTCACCAACAAGGCGGCCGACGAGATGCGACGGCGCGTGGTGGAGTTGGTGGGCGAGGACGCTCGTCCGATGTGGGTGTCCACGTTTCACTCGGCGTGCCTTCGCATGTTGCGCGCCCACGCCGACGTGCTCGGCTACGAGCGGGGCTTCACCATCTACGACGCCGGCGACGCCGAGACGGCGGTCGAGCGGATCATGAAGGAACTCAACTTCGACACCAAGCGGCTCAGCCCACGGAGCGTCTCGGCGGCGATCTCCGCGGCGAAGAACGAGATGCTCTCACCGGAGGCGTACTTCGACACGTTCGGGGACGATCCTCAGCGCCGCCGTATCGCCGAGGTGTTCCTCGCCTACGCGAAGCGACTGCGCACCGCGAACGCCATGGACTTCGACGACCTCTTGGTGAACGCCGTGTTGATGATGCGCGAGGACGCTCGGGTGCTCGAGTCCTACCAGATGCGCTTTAAGTACCTTTTGGTCGATGAGTTCCAAGACACCAACGGCGTGCAGAACGAACTGGTGATGATGCTCGCGGCCGAACATCGCAACCTCTGCGTGGTGGGCGACTCGGACCAGTCCATCTACCGCTTTCGCGCGGCCGACGTGCGCAACATTTTGCAGTTCGAACAGCGATTCCCCGACGCCGAGGTGATCGTGCTCGAGCAGAACTTCCGCTCGACCCAGACGATCCTCGACGCCGCGAATGCCGTCATCGCGAAAAACGCCAGTCGTCACCCGAAGAACCTCTTCACCGAGGGCGCCCAGGGCGAGAAGATACGGCTGTATCGAGCGGGCGATGAGTACGACGAGGGCCGCTGGGTCGCGAGCGAGCTGCGCCGGCTGCGATCCGAGCACGGGCTCAGTTGGAACGACCTCGCGGTCTTTTACCGGACCAACGCACAGAGTCGAGTGTTAGAAGAAGAGATGTTGCGCGCGAACGTGCCCTACCGCGTCGTGTCGGGTATGCGTTTTTACGACCGCAAGGAGATCAAGAACGCACTGGCCTACGCGCGCTTGATCGTCAACCCGCGCGACGAGGCCTCGGCGCGCCGGGTGATCAACGACCCCAAGCGTGGCGTCGGCGAGGCCGCCCAAGCCAAGCTCGGCGCGTACGCCGCCGAGCACGGGCTCTCCTTCGCCGAAGCCGCGCACTACGGCGCGGCGGCCGGGCTGAGCGGAAAAGCGCTCTCGGGCACCGCGAAGTTCTCCTTCATGCTTGATGAGCTTCGGGCCCTCGCCAACGACCTCAGCCCCCGCGAGATCATCGACGCGATCGTTCGCGAGTCGGGCATGGGTGACGCACTGCGCGCCGAGAACAGCGACGAGGCCTACTCCCGGCTCGAGAACCTGGGTGAACTCGCCTCGGCCGCCGCGCAGTACGACACGCTGCTCGACTTCGTTGAGCGCATGGCGCTCGTCGCCGACTCCGATCAACTCGGCAGCGGCGAGGGGGCGATTTCGCTCATGACGCTGCACGTCGCGAAGGGCCTCGAGTTCCCCGCCGTCGCGGTGACGGGTCTCGAGGAGACGGTGTTCCCGCATCGTCGCGCGCTCTCCGACGACGCCGAGCTCGAAGAGGAGCGCCGACTCTTCTACGTGGGCGTCACCCGTGCGATGCGCTTTTTGGTACTGAGCCACGCGTGGACGCGCACGCTCTGGGGTCAACGCGTCGAATCGATCGCCAGCCGGTTCCTCCAGGAGGTCCCCGCCGAGCTGGTGACCGACCTCTCCTCGACGGTGCCCACTCGTCGATCGAGCTTCTCGTTAGAGGACGACGGTTTCATCGGACGCTCGACGGAGTTCACCTCGGGACGGGCGTTCGGCACCGGGGCGGCTCCGCCCGTTCGTTCGACGGGCGCTGAGTTACTCGGCCTCGACGTGGGCGACGCGGTCGTCCACGACCGCTTCGGTACGGGCACCGTCACGCGCGTCGAGGGTGAGGGCAACCACGCTCGGGCGACGGTCAACTTCGACGAGCACGGCACCAAGCACTTGGTGCTGGCGATGACGCCGCTTCGTCGCGCGTAGCCTCAGCGCTCCGCGACGCGTCGCCAGAGTGGCGCGGGCAGCAGTCGGATGCCCAGTGAGGCGTAGCGCAGGATGGGCGGACTCCAGATGACGCGGTCGCCCCTCGCAAGTCCCTTCATCACGTTGTCGGCGACTTCGTTGGCCCCGGTCGTGAAGGGCGGCTCGTCTCGACCGACGGCCATCCGGGTTCTCACGACGGCGGGACGCAGGAGATGCAGCGAGACGCCGCTGCCCTCGAGTGATTGCGCGAGACCGAGCGACACGCGGTCGAGCCCCGCCTTCGCGCCGCCGTAGAGGTAGCCGACACGACGCACGCGCAGCGCCGCCACCGAACTCATGACGAGAATCCGACCGCGTCCTTGGGCGAGGAGACGTCGGCGCACTTCGGCCAGCGCGGCGACGGGCCAGGTGAGATTCACGTTCATCATCGCTATTGAGCGAGCGGCGTCGTTTTCGTCCGTGTACTGATCGCCGAGCGACCCCAGCGCGACGACCACGAGGTCGACGTCGCCACCGACCTTCTCGAACGCGTCGGTGACCGTGCGAGCGGCGTTGGAGGGATCCTCGGCGTCAAAGAGCACCGTCGGGGTCGTCGTCGCGCCGTAGTCGAGGGCCTCGTTGGCCGCCTCGTCCAGGAGCGACTGATTGCGACCAGCGAGCACCACGGTGTGCGCCCGTGCGAGGCAGAGCTTCTTCGTGAGCGCTCGGGCGATGTCCGAACTACCCCCGAGCACCACTACGTTTCGCGGTAGATCGACGTCGTGCTCCACGTCATACTTCCTACTAGGTGGCATGAGCGTCTCGGTTCCAGGGGGCGACCGCTCGCACCCAGCCCCTCGAGACGCCCGCGAGCGGCCCACGGGAGCCCCGTCGTACGACCTCTATGATTGAAAACTGATGCAGCGCACCTATCGAGTCGTCGTCGCGAAACCCGGCCTCGACGGACACGACCGCGGCGCCAAGGTCATTGCCCGCACGCTGCGCGACGCGGGGTTCGAGGTCGTCTACACCGGGCTGCACCAGACGCCCGAACAGATTGTCCAGGCGGTCATCCAAGAAGACGCGGACGCCCTGGGTCTTTCACTGCTCTCGGGGGCGCACTTAGTCCTGGTGCCGCGGGTGGTCGATCTCTTAAAGCATCAGGGCCGCGAGGACGTGTTGCTCATGGTGGGGGGCATCATCCCCGACGACGACATCGCGGTCCTCGAATCGAGTGGCGTGGCCCGAGTCTTTACGCCCGGTGCGTCGCTCGACGAGATCGGCACCTGGCTCGAGTCAACCTTGGACGCCCGCGAGGCGCAGCTGCACTAAGTCGCGAAACAGTAGTTCCCCCAACCGGAAAGTAGATGTGAATGGACCTCTTTGAGTATCAGGGCAAGCAGTACTTCGCGCGCTACGGCATCGCCGTCTCGCCCGGCGACGTCGCCGACACCGTCGAAGAGGCGGTCGCGGTCGCCGAGCGCGTCGGCTACCCGGTCGTCGTCAAGGCGCAAGTCAAAGTCGGTGGTCGCGGCAAGGCGGGTGGCGTGAAGTTGGCGGCCAACGTAGAAGAAGCCCGCGAGCACGCGACGAGCATCCTCGGTCTCGACATCAAGGGCCACGTCGTCAAGCGAGTGTGGATCGAGCACGCGAGCGACATCGCCAAGGAGTACTACGCCTCGTTCACGCTGGACCGACCGAACAAGACGCACCTGGGGATGTTGAGCGCCCAGGGCGGCGTGGAGATTGAAGTCGTGGCCGAGGAGAACCCCGACGCGATCTCCTTTCTCTCCATCGACCCCGTGCGTGGTCTCGACCTCGAGACGGCCCGCCGCTGGGTCGCCGAGGCGGAGCTCGACGAGGCGGCCCGCGAACAGGCGGCCGAACTCCTTGTCAAGCTCTACACCTGTTACACCGAGGGCGACTGCGACTTAGCCGAGATCAACCCGTTGGTCCTGACCCCGACGGGCACGGTGCACGCGCTCGACGCGAAGGTGACCCTCGACGAGAACGCGTCGTTTCGTCACCCCGAGTGGGAGGCCTACCGCGAGGGCGAGTTCGAAGACCCCAGAGAGAAGATGGCCAAGGAGAAGGGGCTTAACTACATTGGCCTCGAGGGCACGGTGGGGATCATCGCCAACGGCGCGGGACTCGCGATGTCGACCCTGGACGTCGTCAATCAAGTCGGCGGCACGGCCGCGAACTTCCTCGACATCGGCGGGGGCGCGAACGCCGACGTCATGGCCGCGGCCTTAGAGGTCATCAACGCCGACCCCATGGTGAAATCGATCTTCGTGAACATCTTCGGCGGGATCACCCGAGTCGACGAGGTCGCCAATGGCGTCCTCGAAGCGCTCAAGCGCGTGAACATCGCCGCACCGATCGTGCTTCGTCTCGACGGCACCAACGCAGTAGAAGGTCGCGCCATCCTGGCGCCGCACCTGAACGACCACCTAATTACCGAACCCACCATGCTCGACGCGGCGCGCCGCGCCGTGGCGTTGGCGAACTGAGGAACTCATGAGCATCTTCGTAGACGAGAACACCAAGGTCATCGTCCAGGGCCTCACCGGCGGACAAGGACGATTCCACGGCCTGCGTAACCGCGACTACGGCACGAAAGTCGTCGGCGGGGTCACCCCCGGCAAGGGTGGCACCGACGTCGACGGCGTACCGGTCTTTGACTCGGTGAAAGAGGCCGTCGCGGCCACGGGCGCCACGGCGTCCTTCGTCGTGGTGCCCCCCAAGTTCGCCCCCGCGGCGATCCTCGAAGCCGCCGAAGGCGGCATCACCTTCATTGTCTGCATCACCGAGGGGATTCCCGCGCACGACGAAGCGGTGACCTACAACCGTCTGGTCGAGGACTTTCCCGGCGTACGGCTGCTGGGGCCGAACTGCCCGGGCATCATCAGTCCCGGTAAGTGCAACATCGGCATCACCTCGGGCGACATCGCCCTGGCGGGCGGACCCGTCGGCATCGTCTCTCGGTCGGGCACGCTGACCTACCAGGCGTTGCACGAGTTGAGCACCCAGGGCATCGGTCAGACCACCTGCGTCGGGATCGGCGGCGACCCGGTGCCGGGTACCAACTTCATTGACTGCCTGGCCGCCTTCGAAGCCGACCCCGAGACGAAGGCCGTCATGATGATCGGTGAGATCGGTGGCTCGGAAGAAGAGCGCGCCGCCGAATGGATCAAGCACAACATGACCAAGCCCGTCGTCGCCTACGTTGCGGGGGTCACCGCGCCGCCCGGACGAAAGATGGGACACGCGGGGGCGATCATCTCCGGCTCCAAGGGGACCGCCCAGGCGAAGATGGACGCACTGGCCGAGGCGGGCGTGCACGTCTGTCAGAACCCCACCGAGGCGGGCGCGAAGATGATCGACATCGTCCGGGCGATGTAACGCTTGGCTCCGATTCGTCTCTGCGTGCTGGTCTCGGGCTACGGCACCATTCTCGATGCCATGCTGGACGCGGGACTCGAGATTTGCTTGGTCGCCTCCGACCGTCCGTGCCGCGCACTGGCGGTGGCGAGTGACGCGGGCGTCGAGTCGGTGCTCGTGGATCGGCGCGACTACGGGGGATTCACCAAGGAGTTCGACCGTGAGCGTTACAGCGAGGAACTCGCCCGAGTGCTCACTGAGCACCGTATCGATCTGATTGCGATGACGGGCTTTGGCACGATCGTCACCGGTGCGCTGCACCGCGCTTTTCCCGGTCGGATCCTCAACACCCACCCGAGCCTCCTGCCGGCCTTTAAGGGGTGGCACGCCGTCACGGCGACGCTCGAGGCGGGGGTGAGCGAAACGGGCTGCACGGTGCACGTGGCGACCGAGGCGCTCGACGACGGGCCGATCCTCGCGCAGCGTCGAGTGGTCGTTCTCCCCGAGGACGACGAGGCGTCGTTGCACGAGCGCATCAAGACCGTTGAACGAGTGCTCTACCCTGAGGTCGTCGCTAGGGTGATGGCGTCACTCGCACGCGGCGACGAGCCAGGTAGCGTGGCCGGCGCCATGGAGGAGAGTTAGATGCGAGCGTTACTGAGCGTGTACGACAAGGAAGGGCTGGTCGATTTCGCGCGAGGGCTCAGCGAACTCGGCTTCGAGCTCGTCTCGTCCGGGGGCACCGCCGCTGCGTTACGTGAGGCGGGGTTGACGGCGGTTGACGTCGCCCAGGTGACGGGTTTTCCCGAAATGCTCGATGGCCGCGTGAAGACCCTGCACCCGCGAATCCACGGTGGCATCCTCGCCGACCGCGACGTCCCCGAGCACCGAGAGGCGCTGGCCGAGCACGACATCACTCCCATCGAGTTGGTCGTCAGTAATCTCTACCCCTTCACCTCGAAGCCGTCCATCGAACTGATCGACATCGGCGGGCCCTCGATGGTGCGCGCCGCGGCGAAGAACCACCGCCACGTCGCTGTGGTGACCAGTCCCACGCAGTACGCGGCGGTCTTAGAGGAGCTTCGGGCTAACGGCGTTCTCAGCGACGCCACGCGCCACGCGCTGGCGCGAGCGGCCTTCGCCCACACCTCGAGTTACGACGCCGAGGTCGTCGCGTGGTTCGACGGCGGGGGTGAGGTGGGCGAGGCGCCCAGCGAGGTCGACGCGGTCGTGCCCGCGACGCTGCACCTCAGTCTCGAACGCGCGGAGGTGACGCGCTACGGCGAGAACCCCCACCAGATCGCCGCACGCTACCGCGTCACGGGCTCGCACCCGTGGTGGGACGACGTCACCAAACACGCCGGCAGCGCTCTTTCCTACCTCAACTTCTTCGACGCCGACGCCGCCTGGCGGCTCGTGCACGAACTCATCGACGACGCGCCCGGTTACGCGGCGGTGGCGATCATCAAGCACGCCAACGCCTCGGGCGCGGCGCTGGGCTCGTCCCTCGCGGACGCCTTCACCAAAGCACTCGAGGCCGATCCTCAGAGCGCGTTCGGCGGCATCGTCGCGGTCGGGGGAGCGGTCGAGGAGGAACTTGCGACGCTCATCGCCGCTGGTCCCCAGGCCGACGTCGTGATCGCGGCGTCCTTCAGCGATGAAGCGGTCGCCACCTTGGTGAAGCGACGTAAGGCGACCAGGTTGCTCAGTGCGCCGAGTCCCGAACCGCTGGGACTCTCGGTGCGGACCTTCGGGATGAGCGCCCTGGTACAGAACGCTGACGAGTTGGTGGTGCCCTACGCCGAGTGGCGTTGCGTCACCGAGCGGCGTCCCACCGACGAGCAGCGACTCGACCTGATGCTCGCGTGGCGCGTGTGTGCGCGCACCACCAGTAACGCGATCGTCCTCGCGCGCGACGGGGTGAGCGTGGGGGTGGGTGCGGGCCAACAGTCTCGTGTCGTCGCGGCGGGGATCGCCGTTGAGAAGGCGGGTGACGCCGCGGTCGGTTCGGCCGCCGCGTCGGACGCGTTCTTCCCCTTCGCCGACGGCCTCGAGTCGCTGACCGCCGCCGGCGTCACCGCCGTCGTGCAGCCGGGTGGCTCGGTGCGCGACGCCGAGGTCATCGACGCGGCCAACGCGGCGGGCATCGTCATGATGCTCACCGGCGAGCGTCACTTTCGCCACTAGGAGGATCAATGGCAGAACTGTTAGACGGCGAACGCCTCGCGGGGCACGTGAAGATGGAGTTGAGCGAGCGCGTTGCGCGACTGCGCACGCTCGGCGTCGTCCCGGGACTCGGCACGCTCTTGGTGGGGGACGATCCTTCGAGCGCTCGCTACGTCGAGATGAAGATCGAAGAGTGCGCGGAGATCGGTGTACGGTCCGTCGACGTCCACCTGCCCTCGAGCGCCACTCAAGAGGAGATTGAAGCGGTCGTCGATCGTTTCAACGCCGACCCAGCGGTGCACTCGATCCTGGTGCAGTTGCCCCTCCCGGTGGGCGTGAACGAAGAAGAAGTGCTCCTGCGGGTGCTGCCCTCTAAGGACGTCGACGGACTACACCCGACGAATCTCGGCCGACTCGTCATGGGCGCACCGGGGCCGCTGCCGTGCACACCCGCGGGAATCGTCGAGCTCTTAGCCGCCCACTACGTGCCCGTCGAGGGCAAGCACGTCGTGATCATCGGCCGCGGGCTCACCATCGGGCGGCCGCTGGCGCTACTACTGGCGATGCGCCGGCCCCACTGCAACGCCGCGGTCACCGTCGTGCACACCGGCGTCGAGGACTTCACGGCGCTGGTGCGAAGTGCCGACGTCGTCGTCTCGGCGGCGGGGCGGGCCGGTCTCGTCACTCGCGACATGGTCAAACCCGGTGCGGCCGTGGTCGGAGCGGGCACGAGCTTTGAAGGACGCAAGTTGCTCAGTGACGTCGCCGAGGACGTCGCCGAGGTCGCCGGGTGGATCACGCCGCGCTTAGGTGGCGTCGGGCCGATGACCCGTGCCATGCTGTTACGCAACGCCGTTCTGGCCGCGGAGAAGGTGCAATGACTGTTTACGACGCAAAGGGCCGGGAGTACGACGAGCGACCGTGGGGCTCGTTCACGGTGCTCGACGACGAACTCTTCGACCACAAGGTCAAGCGGATCGTCGTCGCGCCGGGCAAGCGGCTCAGCTACCAGCGGCACTCGCGGCGTGCGGAACACTGGTTCGTCGTCAACGGGGTCGCGACGGTGATCCTCGACGGCGTGGAACACGTGGTCAAAGCGGGTGAGAGCATCGACATCGGCCTCGGCCAGATGCACCGTTGCGAGAACCGCGGGACGACGCCGGTCGTGTTCATTGAAATCCAGCACGGAACGTACTTCGGCGAGGACGACATCGAACGACTCGAAGACGACTTCGGCCGAGCCAACTGAGCGGTGCGAATTGACGACCTGCTCGCGGGCGGGCTGACCCGTTCCTTCGAGTTCTTTCCCCCGAAGTCCGACGAGGAGATCGTCGTGCTCGAGCGCACGCTCGAAGAGATTGAGTCGCTCGATCCCTCCTTCGTCTCGGTGACCTATCGCGGGGGTGCCGCGTCGCGCCAGCGCACCTACGACCTGGTCACCGAGATCCAGCGCACCAGCCGGTTCACGGCGATGGCGCACCTGATCTGCGTGGGACACCGACGCGCGGAGATGCGCGAGGTCTTAGAGAACTACGCCGCGGCCGGCGTCGAGAACGTGATGGCGCTCGGCGGGGACATCCCCGACGACGTCGAGCAGGCCGAGTCGGACTTCACCTACGCGCTGGAGTTGGTCGAAGTGGCGCGCGAAGTGGGCAACTTCTGCGTCGGGGTCGGCGCCCACCCCCAGGGGCACCCGCGCTCGGACGATCTGGCCACCGACCGCAAACACCTGGCGCGCAAACTCGAGGCGGCCGACTTCGCGGTAACGCAGTTTTTCTTTGAGGCGCAGGAGTGGGTGCGACTACGCGACGAGCTCGCCGAACTGGGCGTCGAGAAACCCATCCTGCCCGGCATCATGCCCGTGACGACACTGCACGGAATCGGCAACATGGCCTCGATGGGGGCGACCGTACCGACGCGTCTCGTGGCGCGTCTCAAGTCCGCCAACCAAAAAGGTGGGGCCCCGGCGGTGCGCCGCGAGGGCATCAAGGCGGCCACCGAACTCTGTGATGAACTGCTCGAAGCGGGCGTGCCGGGACTGCATTTTTATACCCTCAACCGTTCCACCGCCACGCGCGAGATTCACCGTTCGGTCTTTCCGTAGTGGTCCGCCGGCTCGAAAGTGGCCCTCGCCGCGAGTCGTAAGATGCGTGGATGGCTGAGAAGATAACGATGAGCGCCGAGGGCGTGTTGCACGTCCCGGACAATCCCATAATCCCCTTCATCGAAGGCGACGGCACCGGCGTGGACATCTGGCCCGCCGCGAAGCTCGTCCTCGACGCGGCGGCGACCAAGTACAACAAGACCATCGCGTGGAAGGAAGTCCTGGCGGGACAGAAGGCCTTCGACGAGACGGGGGACTGGCTCCCCGAACAGACGGTGATCGACTTTCGCGAGCACCTGATTGGCATCAAGGGGCCACTCACCACACCCATCGGGGGTGGGTTTCGTTCGCTGAACGTGGCGCTGCGCCAGATCCTCGACCTCTACGTGTGTCTGCGCCCCGTTCGTTGGTTCCAGGGCGTACCCTCGCCGGTCAAGCGACCCGAAGACGTCGACATGGTGATCTTCCGCGAGAACACCGAGGACGTCTACGCCGGGCTCGAGCTCGAAGCCGGCACCCCCGACGCCGAGAAGCTGCGCGCCTTCGTCAAAGAGGCCTTCGGCTGGGACGTGCGCGAGATGAGTGGACTGGGTTTAAAGCCCATCTCAGAGTTCGGCTCGAAGCGCCTGATTCGCGCCGCGATCAACTACGCGATGAGCCACGAGCGCGAATCGGTGACGCTCGTGCACAAGGGCAACATCCAGAAGTTCACCGAGGGTGCCTTCATGAAGTGGGGCTATGAGTTGGTGCGCGAAGAGTTCAGTGACGTGGCGGTCGGCTGGAACGACTGCGACGGCAAGCCCGGCTCGAAGATCCTCGTGAAGGACGTCATCGCCGACATCGCGCTCCAGCAGGTCTTGACCCGTCCCAAGGAGTTCGACGTCATCGCGACGATGAACCTTAACGGCGACTACATCTCCGATGCGTTGGCCGCCCAGGTCGGGGGCATTGGCATCGCGCCCGGGGCGAACATCAACTACGTCACCGGACACGGGATCTTCGAGGCCACCCACGGCACCGCACCGAAGTACGCGGGCCTCGACAAAGTGAACCCCGGTTCGGTGCTGCTCTCGGGCGTGTTGATGTTCGAGCACCTCGGGTGGCAAGACGCCGCCGACGACATCGTCACCGCCCTCGAGGCGACGATCGCCGAGAAGATTGTGACCTACGACTTCGCGCGCCTGATGGACGGCGCAACCGAAGTGAAGTGTTCCGAGTTCGCCGCCGCGATCGTCGAGCGACTCTAACCAACCAGGAGAGACCATGACCACCCCCGTCAACGTCACCGTGACCGGCGCCGCCGGTCAGATCGGTTACTCACTACTGTTCCGGATCGCCTCGGGCGCGCTGTTCGGCCCCGAGACGCCCGTGGCGCTTCGCCTGCTCGAGATCGAGCCGGCCATGAAGAGTCTCAACGGCGTCGTGATGGAGCTCGACGACTGCGCGTTTCCCCTCCTCGCGAACGTGGAGGCGACCAGCAACCTCAACCACGCCTTTGACGGCACCAACTGGGCTCTGCTGGTTGGGTCAATCCCGCGCAAGGCCGGCATGGAGCGCAGCGATCTGCTCAACGTCAACGGGGGGATCTTCAAGCCCCAGGGTCGCGCGATCGCCGAACACGCGGCGAGCGACGTCCGCGTGCTCGTGGTGGGCAACCCGTGCAACACCAACTGTCTCATCGCTCGCTCGAACGCACCAGAAATCCCGGCGGACCGCTGGTTCGCCATGACGCGGCTGGACCAGAATCGCGCGGTCGCGCAGCTGGCCAAGGCCGCCGGTGTGCCGGTGACGGACGTGAAGAATGTGGCGATTTGGGGCAACCATTCGGCCACGCAGTATCCGGACTTCGCGAACGCCACCATCGGTGGCGTGGCGGCGACCGAGGTGATCACCGACCACGAGTGGTTGGGCGGCGAGTTCATCACCACCGTGCAAAAGCGCGGTGCCGCCATCATCGAAGCGCGCGGGCTCTCATCGGCCGCCTCAGCCGCCTCGGCCGCGATCGACACCGTCGCGAGCCTCGTGCGAGCGACGCCCGCCAACGAGTGCGCGTCGATCGCGGTGACGAGTAACGGCGAGTACGGCGTGCCCGAAGGACTCACGTTCGGCTTCCCGATCGTCGCCGACGGGGCCGGTTCCTGGAAGGTCAAAGAGGGCTTCGAGCTCAACGGCTTCGCCCAAGAGCGAATCAAGATCACCACCGACGAGCTGCTCGGCGAGCGCGAGGACGTGCGGGCGCTCGGCCTGATTTAGGCGATGGTGAAGGGATCGGCGCTGCACCAGCTCGACGCCGCGTCATTGTTCGCGTCACCGCTGTAGAGCGCCACGAAGTAGTACGTGCCGGCGGATCCCGTCGCCGTCCAACCCGGTGACGGCGGTACGGCGCCGTCGGTGACGGTGACCGCCGCTAGCGTCGCCACGAGGCCACCGCCCGCGGTCGAGCACGTGGCGTTATCAAAGACTTCGTAGGTGACTGACCCGCTCGCGTCGTCCGTGGCGGAGTACAGCGTCGCCGTATCGTACGCGACGTCGCCGATCGACACGAAGGACGCGGTGGCTTGGGTCGTGATCGAAGGAGCATCGTCGCTCACGCTCACCGCGTCAGCCCCACAGCTGCTCGTTGTGGGGCCGTTATTGGCGTCGCCGCTGTAGGAGGCGACGAAGTAGTACGTTCCAGCTGGTTCACTCGCCGTCCAACTCGCCGACGGCGGCGCGACACCGTCGGTGACGGTCACTGCCGTCAACGTCGCCACGAGACCGCCGCCGGTGACCGAACACGTTGCGTTGTTAAAGACCTGGAACGTCAGTGTTCCGCCAGCGTCGGCCGTGACGCCGGCGAGCGTCGCGGCGTCAGTCGTGGCGTCGCCGATCATCAACGAGGTCGCTGCCGCCTGGGTCGTCACGGTCGGGGCGCTGCTGGTCACCGTCACCGGGTCACCTCCACAGTCGCTGATGGCCGCATTGTTACCGGCGTCGCCGCCGTACGAAGCGACGAAGTAGACCGTTCCGGTTGGTTCACTCGCCGTCCAACTCGTCGACGCGGGCACCACTGCGCCGCTGACGTTGACCGAGCCAAGGCTCGCCACGAGCCCGCCCGCGGCACTCGAGCAACTTGGATTGTCGTAGAGGTCGTAGGACACGGTGCCGGTCGCGTTGGACGTCGCTCCGGCGAGCGTGGCGCTGTCGTAGACCGTGTTGCCGATCGCCACCGTGGCGGCCGATGCTTGGGTCGTGATGGTTGGCGTGCTCGGACCGCTCGGAGGGATGGGCGGGGCGGGTGGAGTGGGCGACGTGGCGGGTGGGGCAGGGGTCGAGGGTGGGGCGGGACTTATCGGGCCAGCCGTGACGGTCAGCGCCGTCGCGTTGCACGCGCTTGCCGCACCACGGTTATCCGCGTCGCCGCTGTAGATGGCGATGTAGTAGTACGTGCCCGCGTCGTCCGTTGACCACGTCGGTGCGCTCGCCGCGACGCCGTCGCGCACCGTGACGGGTCCGAGCGTCGCGACGAGACCACCGTCTGCGCCGATACAGCCCGGATTGTTGAAGATCTCATAGTTCAAGGTGCCGTGGGCGTGCGGGGTCGCGCCCGCCAACGTGGCTTTCGCGACGACGAGCCCGCCCGCGGCGACACTCGATGCGGAGAGGTGCGTGAGGAGCGTGGGCGCGTCGGGCATCACCGTGAAGGGCGCGGCCCCGCAACCACTCGTTGTCGGGTTCACCGAGGCATTTTCGCTGTAGACGGCGACGAAGTAGTAGGTCCCCGTCCGCCCCGGGGGGCTCCACGTCGGTGACTCGGGCACACTGCCCTGGTTGACGGCCACCTCGCCGATCCTGGCCACCAGCCCACCGCCTACGACCAGGCAGTTGGCGTTGTCAAAGACCTCGTAGGTGACGGTACCGCCGGTCGCGACGGTCGCGTTGGGAATGATTGCGCCACCGCGGAAAGTCCCGCCGAGGGCGAGGGAGGTGGTAACGAGTTCCGGGACCACCGCCTGGTGTTCGACGAAGGCCGCCGTGGCGCTGAGGTCACCGTGGGGGTTGCTCACGGTGTCGTGTGAACTCGCCGCGACGGCGCCGAGCGCCATCGAGCTCGTGACCAGTGCGACCTGGGAGCTGGCGACCAAGACGTTGCCCAGGTTGCCAAAGAGGCTCACGACGGGGACGTCGACCACCCAGGAGAGGGGGCCAATCACCCAGCGCTGACGACCGACCGAGACGTTGAGGAACGCGCGGACGATCGCCGGGTCGAACTGGGTCCCGGCGCAGCGCGTGAGCTCTTTTCTAGCGGCGGACGAGGACATTGATGTTTTGTACGAGCGTGGTGCGGTCATGACCTCAAACGCGTCGGCGACCGAGACGATGCGCGCGCCGTAGGAGATCTCCTCGCCCGCGAGTCCGTAGGGGTAGCCGCTGCCGTCGAAGTTCTCGTGGTGTTGTTCGACGGCGAGGCCCCACTCACCGAGCCACTCGCGAATGGGCTCGATGAGCCGACTGCCCTCTAGGGGGTGCTGGCGTAGGACCACCCACTCGTCTTCGGAAGGCTCGCCGCTCTTATTGAGGATCTTCGGGTCCACGCTCATCTTCCCCACGTCGTGCAGCAGCGAGGCCCAGCGCAGGCGGTCGATGTCGGCCTGGGGCAGGCGCAGTTCGCTGGCCAGGAGATCGGTGTAGGCGCGGACTCGCTCGGAGTGCCCCCGAGTGCGTCGGTCGTGCGAACTCAGCGAAGTGACCAGGGTCAATATCGCGACGGCCGCCTCCATGGGCTCGCGGTTCGCCGTTTGCTCTTGACCGTGGATGTAGCGGTCGAGTTGTCGAGTCGAACCCGATCGCCACGCGATCGCGAAGCGCGACGGGGCACGGTCGGGGAAGAGCATCGACATTTTCAACAAGCTGGCCAGGGGTAACAGCGGTCGAGCGAGACGTTCGCCAACGAGAGCAATCGCCCAGGCGATCAGCAAGATCGTGATCCACCAGGCCACGTGCCAGGTGGTCGAGGTGGGATGGGGAAGGAGGATCGAGGCCAGAAATGCCGCGAGGGCGGAGAGGGCGAGGGGTATCGCGAATGCGGCCGCCGACACGAAAAACCCCGCCCGAGAGCGGGCTCGCCACCGATGGCCCAGTTGTTGGCCGGGCGTCACCATGTGCACGACATTCTAAGAATGAACGACACGGACTTCGGGGATGATGGAGAACGAAGTTGGGTCCTAGTAAGTAATTCTTACTAACTGCATTCGAGGGCGATGCCCACTAACTCGCGCCGAGCAGCCAGCTCAGCAGTGGGACGAGTCCGTGCACGTCGCCGCGAATCTTCACTCGACCTTCGCGTAGTGCATTCGCGCTGTCCAAGGTGCCCTGGGTGAGGGCCTCGCCGTCACGGTACGTGAGTCGGATGACGGCGTCGGCCGCCAGGTGATCGCCCGCTTCGGCGCGCGCACCCTCGCCGCTCACGACGAAGGTGACGGCGTGCGGCGTCGTCGCCGGAGCGTCCGTGAACTCAAAGACCACGCGAAAGGGCGTTCCCGATTCGCTTTTCGGTGGCGGCCCGGCGTGCTCCAGGGTGGCGTTGAGCGCCTCGAACCACTCGGCGCTGAGAAACGACGCCACGCCTAGGGGGCGGGCTGGACGGCGGCGTCGACGGCGGAGGTCTTGGTTTTGCGGCGGATCTTGCGACCGAGCCAGGCGACCGGGTCGTAGTGCGCATCGACCACGCGCTCTTTTAAGGGGATGATCGCGTTGTCGGTGATCTTGATGTGCTCGGGACAGACTTCGGTGCAACATTTTGTGATGTTGCAGTACCCAAGTCCCATGTCCTCGCGAATCAGGTCGCGACGGTCGTTCTGGTCGAGGGGGTGCATCTCGAGCTCCGCGTAGCGGATGAAAAAGCGGGGTCCGGCGTAGTGCGCCTTGTTGTCCTCGTGGTCGCGAATCACGTGACAGACGTCTTGACACATGAAGCACTCGATGCACTTGCGAAACTCCTGTCCGCGTTCGACGTCCTCTTGGAACATCCGGTATCCCCCGACGGGCATCGGCGGCGGCATCAGCGCGGGAACCTTGGCGGCCTGGACGTAGTTAAAGGACACGTCGGTCACGAGGTCTCGGATGATGGGGAAGGTCTTCATCGGGGTGACCGTGACGGGACCCTCGGGCAGGGTGTCCATGCGCGTCATGCACATGAGACGCGGTTTGCCGTTAATCTCGGCCGAGCACGAACCGCACTTGCCGGCCTTGCAGTTCCAGCGACACGCGAGGTCGGGCGCCTCGGTCGCTTGGATGCGGTGGATGACGTCGAGGACGACCTCACCCTCGTTCTGTTCCAGCGTGTAGGACTCGAAGTCCCCGCCGCTCGCGTCGCCGCGCCATACCCGAAGGGTCACTGCACCCATTACTTCGCCTCCTCGAGTAGCGCCTTTAACTCGGCGGGCATCACCAGGATTGGTGACTCCACGACCGTGACCGGACTATCCCAGTTGCCACCATCGGTGCTCTGGGCGAAGTTGATCTTCCCCAACTCCGGATCCGGGTTGGGGAAGTCCTCGCGGGTGTGTCCTCCGCGCGACTCCTTGCGCAACGTCGCGCCGATGGTCACGCAGGTGGAGACCGTGATCATCGCCGGTAGGTCGGTCGCTAAGTTCCAGCCAGGGTTGTAGGCCCGACCCCCCTTGACCGAGATGTGCTTGACGCGTTCGGTGAACGCGAGGAGTTTGACGCGCGCCTCTTCTAATTCGCCGGCGTTTCGAATGATGCCGACGTCGGCCTGCATCATCTCTTGGAGGTCGTGGTGAACGCTGTAAGGGTTCTCGCCCTCGGCGCGCGTAAAGGGCGCCAGCGCGTCAGCGATCGCGGCGTCGACTTCGCTCTGGTCGAAGGCCGTCGCGACCGAGCCGGCCTCGATGTACTCGGCGGCGCCGATGCCGGCGCGTCGACCAAAGACAATGAGGTCCGAGAGCGAGTTGCCACCGAGACGATTGGCCCCGTGCATGCCCCCGCCGACTTCGCCCGCCGCGAAGAGCCCGGGCACGATCGTCTCTTGGGAGTCGGCGTCGACTTGGACGCCCCCCATGATGTAGTGGCAGGTCGGGCCAATCTCCATGGCCTCGCGGGTGATGTCGACTCCGGCGAGTTCCATGAACTGGTGGTACATCGAGGGCAGTCGTCGGCGGATGAACTCGGGCGTGCGACGCGTGGCGATGTCTAAGAACACCCCACCGTGCGGGCTGCCGCGCCCAGCCTTGACCTCGGTGTTGATGGCGCGCGCCACTTCGTCGCGCGGCAACAACTCGGGCGGACGACGTCCCGCACTGTGGTCGTCGTACCACTTGTCGGCCTCCTCTTCGGAGTCCGCGGTCTCGGCGCGGAACATGTCGGCGACGTAGTTGAACATGAAGCGCTCGCCAAGTGAGTTACGCAACACCCCACCGTCGCCGCGCACGCCCTCGGTGACGAGCAGCCCGCGCACACTGAGGGGCCAGACCATGCCGGTCGGGTGGAACTGCACGGCTTCCATGTCGATGAGTCGCGCTCCGGCCCACAGCGCCATCGCGTGGCCGTCCCCGGTGCCCTCCCAGGAGTTCGACGTGAACTTCCAGGACTTGCCGGCGCCGCCGGTCGCCAGGATGACGGTCTTCGCCTGGAAGGTCACGAACTCGCCGGTCGCACGCCAGTACCCGACGCAGCCCGCGATACGACCCTCGGCGTCGTGGAGGAGCTTTAAGACCTTGCACTCCATGAAGACGTCGGTGCCCATGGAGACGACCTTTTGCTGCAGGGTGCGGATCAGTTCGAGCCCGGTGCGGTCGCCCACGTGGGCGAGTCGCGCGTAGCGGTGACCACCGAAGTCGCGCTGGAGGATCTTGCCGTCCTTGGTGCGGTCAAAGAGCGCGCCCCACTGTTCGAGTTCGTAGACCCGGTCGGGGGCCTCTTTCGCGTGGAGTTCGGCCATGCGGTAGTTGTTGAGGTACTTGCCCCCGCGCATGGTGTCGCGAAAGTGCACCATCCAGTTGTCCTCGGGGTAGACGTTGCCCATGGAGGCGGCCATGCCACCTTCGGCCATGACGGTGTGGGCCTTTCCCAACAGCGACTTGGTGATGATGCCCACCTTCAAGCCACGCTGCTTGGCTTCGATCGCGGCGCGCAGTCCGGCACCGCCCGCTCCGATGATGAGCACGTCGTACTCGTGGTGTTCCTGCACTGCTTCGCTCACGTTGCGTCCTTGGATCTAGAAGAGTTTGAAGTCGGTGATCGCGCCCGAGGCGACCAGGCGCACGTAGACGTCGGTCAAGGCCACGAAGACCAGCGAGGCCCAGGCGAAGTTCATGTGCTTGGCGTTGAGCGGCGTCACGAACTTCCAGAATCGGTAACGGATCGGGTGGGCCTTGAAGCTGCGTACCTGCCCGCCGCAGAGGTGTCGACACGCGTGACACGAGAGTGAGTACAGCCACAGCAGCGTGGCGTTCACCACCAGGACCATCGTGCCCACGGTGACGCCCCAGCCGTCGCCGGGCTGGCGGAAGGCGAGGACCGCGTCGTAGGTGAGCAGGCAGTTAAAAATCAGTCCGAAGTAGAAGAAGTAGCGGTGCGCGTTCTGCATGAGCAGGGGGAAACGTGACTCACCGGAGTAGGACCCGTGGGCGTCGGCGACCGCGCAGGCCGGTGGTGACCACCAGAACGCGCGGTAGTAGCTGCGCCGGTAGTAGTAGCAGGTGAGGCGAAAGCCCAGTGGGAAGATCAAGATCAACAGCGCGGGCGAGAGTGTCCACGCGCTCCAGGTGAAGGCGAACTTCGCCCCGGGCACGCAACTGCCACCGATGCAGGGCGAGTAGAAGGGGCTGATGAGGTCGCGGTGCACGTTGGCGCCGACGAAGTAGTACTTGTTCTGGAAGGCCGCCCAGGTGGAGTAGATGACGAAGGCCGTCAGGACCGACACCGTCACCACCGGTTGGATCCACCAGCGGTCGGGGCGGAGCGTCGCCTTCTCGGGACCACCGCGGGTGCCACCCAGTTGAACCTTCGTCGAACTCTCTAAGGCCGTCACTGATACTCCTCGTTCCTTCTCCCCCGGGTACAGCCGCTTTCCATACTAGGCAGGGCTTCTCGCGCCCTTTTTCATTCGAAACGTCGCACGTCGCGCCGCAGGGTCGGGTCGTGGCGACTTAGTGCGTCCCGCCGCGTCGTCCTTCGGCGGTACCGCCAAAGAGTGCCCAGACCGCGAGGCCGAGCCCCGGGACGAGGAACCAGATGCCAAAGACCAGCGCGAGCACCACGAAGAACGCACCCATGCCCAACGTGAAGGGCCAGATCGAGGTACCCGGGAACGTGCCGATGACGCCCGCGCCTTCGGCCTGGGTCGCCTGGGGATTGTCCTCGGCGCGCGGCTTCATGTGACGGCTCCACCAGTAGTAGTAACTACCCGGCAAAAAGCACAACAGCATGCCCGCGAACATCATCACGCTGCCCGCGTTCTCATTACCCCAGAACCAGTACACCGTGACCATCGCACCGAAGAAGGTGCCGAGACCTAAGAGGAGTTTCGCTTCGGTCTTCACGAGGTGGGCGCTTCGGCGGGCGTCTCGTCGCGGTGTGGAGCGCTGTGGCCGTGCTCGGCGGCGGTGTGGCCCGGGTGGTTGTAGTCCCAGGTCGGGCGCTCGGATCGAATCTGGGGCAGACGGTAGAAGTTGTGGTGCGGCGGCGGGGAGGTGGTGAACCACTCGAGCGTGTGGCCGTCCCAGGGGTTGTCGCCGGCCGGGTACTTCTTCCAGCTGTAGGCGATGTTGACCATGAAGGCGACCGTCGAGAGACCGATCATCAAGGCGCCGATCGACGCCCAATCGTTCAAGTACTGCCACGAGGGGTGCAGGGGATAGATCGCGATGCGCCGCGGCATACCGCGCAGACCCAGCACGTACATCGGCAGCGTGAAGACCTGGGTGCCAATGAAGAGCAGCCAGAACTGGATCTTGCCGATGGTCTCGTTCAAGAGATAACCGGTGATCTTCGGGCCCCAGTAGTAGAGGGCCCCCATGGCACCCATCATGAGAGCCATGACGATCGAGTGGAAGTGCGCGACCACGAAGTACGTGTCGTGGGTGAAGAAGTCCAGCGGCGGGCTCGCCAGGTAGATACCGGTGATGCCGCCGATGAGGAACGTGATGAGGAACCCGATCGCCATGAGCATCGCGGTCGAGAACCAAACTTCCCCTCGCCACATCGTGCCGATCCAGTTGAACATCTTGATGCCGGTCGGCACGGCGATCAAGAGACTCATGATGGAGAAGAAGGGCAACAACACGACGCCGGTGGTGAACATGTGGTGCGCCCACACGCCCAAGGAGAGCGCGCCGATGGTGATGGTCGCAAAGACCATGCCCTTGTAGCCAAAGACCGGCTTACGTGAGAAGACGGCGATGATCTCGGTGACCATGCCGAATATTGGTAACGCGAGGATGTACACCTCCGGGTGGCCCCAGAACCAGAAGATATGTTGCCAGAGCACCGGAACGCCCCCACCGGCGACGGAGAAGATATGGGTCCCGAAGTGTCGGTCGCAGTAGAGCATGATGAGCCCGGCCGTCAGCACCGGGAACGCCAAGAGGATGAGGATCGCCGTGATCAACAGGTTCCAGGTGAAGATCGGCATGCGGAACATCGTCATGCCCGGGGCGCGCAAGTAGAAGATCGTTGCGGTCAGGTTCACCCCGGTGAAGATCGCCGAGAAGCCCGTTAAGAGCAAGCCCCCGATCCACAGGTCGGCCCCCGCGCCGGGGGTATTTATTGAGTTCGAGAGTGGTGCGTAGGCGACCCAGCCGAAGTTCGCCGCCCCGCCCGCGACGAAGAACCCCGAGAGCATGGTGATTGAGCCGGTTAAGTAGAGCCAGTAGCTCAGCGCGTTCAGGCGCGGGAAGGCCATGTCGGGCGCGCCGATCTGGATCGGGACGATGATGTTCGCCAACGCGCCGAAGGCGAAGGGGCCGATGAAGAGGTAGATCATCACCGAGCCGTGCATCGTGAAGAGTTCGTTGTACTGGGCGAGGGAGACGAGGCTGTTGTTGGGCGTCGTGAGCTGCGCGCGGATGATCTCGGCGAAGAGGCCACCGATCACCATCATGATCACCGAGGTGATCGTGTAGGAGAGGCCGATGACCTTGTGGTCGGTGGAGGTGATCCACTTCAAGATCCCCGTCGGACCGTGGTCCTCGTGGTGCTCGTCGTGGTGCTCTACGACGACGGGGGGATCGAGTACGTCGGTCATCAGTTGTTCCCTTCGCTCTCGTCAATCTTGGTCGGCGTGATGGAGGACGTTTGCTGCTTCAACGCGGCGAAGGCGGCGGTCGCGGCGACCGGGTTGTAGTTGGTGTGTAGCCACGCCGCGTACTGCGACTTGCTCACTACCTTGACGCGAAAGACCATGAGCGAATGGTAGAGGCCGCAGAGTTGCGTGCACTGGCCGCCGTACGTGCCGAGCTGCGTCGCGCGTATCGTGAACTGGTTCAAGATGCCCGGCAGCGCGTAGCGCGAGAAGTTGAAGTCGTGCACGTAAAAGCCGTGGATGACGTCCGAGGACGTCAGGTTGAAGTGGACGTTCTCGTTGATCGGCATGACCATCGTGGGGTCTTGGGTCGTCTGGCCGACGACGACGACGTCGTGGCCGGGGTAGAGGAACTTCCAACCCCACTGGAAGGCGTTGACGTCGATGGTGACGCTCGTCTTGGGGAGGGCTTCTTCCTTGTTCTCCACCACCATCGTGGCGGCGAAGAGGCCGAGCACGATCAAGATCGGGATGATGGTGTAGGTCAACTCCAGGGGGATGTGGTACTGGCTCTGCTTGGGGATGTTGTCACCCTTGCGGCGGTAGGCGAAGACCGCCCAGACGATGAGGGCGATGGTGATGGCCCCGACGATGAGCGCAATAAGGGTGAATTGCTGCCAGAGGTTGTAGACCGACTTCGAACTCGTCGTGACGCCGGGGGAGTTCCCCTCGGTCGGGATGCCACAGCCTGCGAGGATCACAGCGCCTAGGGGCAGGAGCGCTACACGTCGCCAACGACGACGGCGCCGCTGGCGGTCTGAGACTCCCTGTGGGGACAGGGCGGGTGGTTCCACGCTGGAAACCTTACTCAACTTTTACCCCGGCTTAACTCGCGCGGGGCACGCTCGCGACGGTGTTCATCGAGCGTTAACCGCGCGAATCAATACTGCTCGCCGGTCGTCTCGCGCTCGGCCCAACGAAAGACGCCGCGCGACATCGTCGAGGTCGCCGCCGTGGCCAACGTAGCGAAGACGCGTTGGCGAACGGCCTGGACGCCCTGGTCGTCGGGTGTCGCGAGCCAGGCCAACTCGGCGAGGTGGCCGGCTACACGTAATGCCTCGTCAGAGCCATCTTCGAGTAACTCCTCGGCGCGGGTGGCGAGCGTCGTCGCTCCACCGGCCAGCTCGGCGAGCTCCGCGGCGAGCACGCGATCGTTCGCGGGCCGCAGGTTCGCCGGGTTGCCGTCCCACCACCCGCCGTAGAGACGCCAGATGTTGCGCACGATGAACTCGGGCTCGTCGTAGAACGGTTGGAGATAGGGACGATCACTCAGATGCATGGGCACGCGCACGCTCGAGATCGTGTCGCTGAGGCGGGCGCCGTCGTTCATCATCGCCAGGGTCTGCTCGACGAGGCTCTCTAAGTATTCGGCCGTCTCACTGAGGGCTTGGTGAATACGGTCGGTCCCAAAGATGGGCAGGCCGTGACCGGGCAGGAGGTACTCCGCCCCCAGGGCGTCCATGCGGCGAAGGGCGTGGGCCCATTCGAGGGGGTAGCGCTGGACTTTCTGCGGGTTCCCGGCGTTGGGACTGTTCCAGATAAAGAGGTCACCCGAGCAGAGCACTCGCGTATCGGGGAACCACGTCACGGTCGCGTCGTCGGTCTCGCCCTTCTCGTGGCGAAGATGGAGCTCGACCTCGCCCACTGACGTGGTGTGTTCGAGGGCGTAGGTCTGGTCAGGGAAGCGGTACTCGGTTGGCCAGATCAAGTTCGCGACGGCGAACTGTCGTCGATTGATGACCTGGTTGTAGCCCGCGGTTTGGATGTAGCGCTCAAAGCGACGCGGCAGGTGCTCGTGCGCGATGACGTGCGGACGACGCCACCCTCGCTCGGTCGCTTCATCATCGAATGGTCCAACGCCGAAGACGTGGTCGATGTGTCCGTGGGAGAAGATCGCGCTGTGCAGTGGCTTCTTGCTCCACGAGCGAATCTCCTTGTGGACGTTCGCGGCGGTGAAGATCGAACCGGTGTCCACCATCACGAGGCCGTCGGCCGTATCGACCGCCGTACAGTTGGCGAAGTTCGCTAAGAAGACGACACCGTCGGTGATCTGCGCGACGGGCAGGCTCGGTCCGAGGGGCTGGGCGTGCTGGGTCGGATCTTCGCCGCGCCAGAGGCGATCGGCGAGTTCAACGATGTCCACTGGGGCTACTTGTCGGCCTCGGGCGTCTTCGTCTCGGTCGTGTCGGACGTCTTCGCGGCGCTCGAGTCCTTACCTTCCTTCAAGCCCTTTTCGAACTCGTTCTTGGCCGAACCCAAATTCTTCGCCAACTTCGGAATAGCCGATCCCCCAAAGATGAGCACCGCCACGACGATGACAACTATCAAGAGATCCGGTCCAAATATCTCGCCTAAGAACACGGTTTTCTCCTTCTCGTGCGTCAATCCCAGCGTACTGCGCCCACCGGGGGTGTGCGGGGCCGCCGCGACATCCTCTCACCAGGCTTGGTACGAATGATGTTCGTAGCCGCAGCGACCCCGGATGTCAGAATTTGTCCGTACTACTTGCCCTGCCAGTTCGGCGCACGCTTCTCGGCGAAGGCGACCGCGCCCTCCATGGCGTCGGCGCTCGCCCCAATTGCCGCGAAGGCCTCGTCACTGGCGCTCCAGGCGTCAGCTTCGGTGAGTTCGCGCGAGCGCTTCATGATGTCCTTTGACGTCCGCACGGCGAGCGGGGCGTTTTGCGCAATGCGTTCGGCGAGGGCGACGGCGACGTCGAGAACCTGGTCGCCCGGTACCACTCGATTCACGAGACCGAGTTCGTAGGCGCGGTCGGCGTCGATGGGATCGGCGGTGAGGGCCATTTCGTAGGCGACGGCCAACGGCACGAGCTTGGGCAGGCGGATCAGCCCACCCGCGCCGGCGACCAGCCCTCGTGAGGCTTCGGGAATGCCGAACTTCGCGTGCTCGGCGGCGACCACCATGTCACAGCTGATCATCATCTCAAATCCTCCGGCCAGCGCTGAGCCGTTGGCGGCGGCGATGAGTGGCTTGGAAAACTCTCGTTTCGTGATGCCACCGAAGCCCTGTTCGGTGATTGGGAACTCTCCCGCGGCGAAGGCTTTGAGGTCCATACCCGCCGAGAACGCCTTGTCACCGGCCGCGGTCAACACCACGACCCAAACATCGTCATCCGCGTCGCACTCGTCGAGCGCCGCACCCAGCGCGATGGCGGTCGCGCGGTTAAGCGCGTTGCGAGCTTCGGGTCGGTTGATGGTGAGCACTTCTACGTGCCCCCGTCGTTCGCGAAGTACTTCGTCAGCCATCAGGTCTCCTCGTGTCAGCCCTCGCGGGAACAGGCAAACGCTAGTGGACTCGGATGTTTGTCACCCGTGAGAAACTGACGCATGACCAACCGGGCTCGCCTTCTCCTCACCGTCGAGGGTTACGCGGTCGAGGGCGGATTCGATCGGGCGGGTGGGCCGATGACCTGTTACGCCCCGACAATCGCCCTGGGTCGACACGGCGGACCCGGGGCCGCCGACGACCTCTGGCACGACTACGAAGAAGTACTCGACCTCGTGCCCGCACTCGGTGTCGATGGGGTGCGACTGACCCTCGAATGGGCGCGCATCGAACCCGTGGCGGGCGTGGTCGATGAGGCGGCGTTGGAGCGTTACGAGTCCGTGCTCGCGCACGCACTCGCGCGTGGTCTCAAGGTGACGGTCGTGCTCGTCGACGCGGTGTGGCCGTCGTGGTTGGGACAAGAAGCGTGGTTGCTGCCGTGGGTGGTGCCGCACGTGTTGACCCACGCTCGTCGCGTCGTCAGCCGATACGCAGATGTCGTGACGGGAGTGGTCGCATTCGCCCAACCGCGAGAGCTGGTGACGAAAGGGTTCTTACGGGCGAACGCGCCGCCGTGGCGAGAGAGTGCCTCGAAGGACGCGGAGTTCGCGCACGCGCAGATCGCGACCATCGAAGGGGCGCTGCGCGACGACGAGATCGTCGGGCCGCGACTCGTCGGCGAGACGACGACCTTCGACCTCGACGTGGCGCCCGAGGTGCTGCGAGCCGCGCGCGACGAGCCAGATGTCGAGGAGATACACCTCCGCTCCCTGCTTCGAGGCAGTGGGCCGACGAGTTGCGCGACGGGACTGTTGGTGCGCGACGACGGTCGCTGGCGCGTCCAGGCGACCGAGGAGTTACTCGCCGCCCTGCGTTGAGTCAGCGTCGGGGTCGTCATGTTGAAGGGACGCCTCGAGCAACGCCTCGCCACGCTTTTTGGCGAAGTGCGCTCCCACGATGAAGGCGATGACGACGACGAGGATCCCGAGGCCCGCCCAGCCGGAGTAGCGCTCGATCGAGTCGAGCGCGTGGCCGGCGAAATACCCGAGCAGCACGTAGGTGACACCCCAGATGAGACCTCCCGCCGCGTTGGCGAAGAAGAAGCGACGATAAGAAAGCGGACTCATGCCCGCGAGCCCCGGGACGATTGCCCGTAAGAACGCAGTGAAGCGACCCACGAAGACGTAGATCGGACCTCGACGGCGCAGCCCGTCGAGCGCGCGTTCGAGTGCGGGGCGCCGCGAGCGCAGGATCGGTAACGCGAAGAGCCGATCACCGTAGCGCGCACCGATCTCGTAGCCGACCGAGTCGCCCGCTATGGCCGCGACGACGACAATGACGCACAAGGTCACGACGTTGACGTGACCACGACTCGCCACCACCCCGGCCACGATGACCGCCGTCTCGCCGGGCAGCACGAAGCCGATGAAGAGCCCGGCTTCGGCGAAGACGAGAAACGCCACGAGTCCGTAGACGAGTCCCGCGGGGAGGTCTTGAATCTTCCCGACGAGAAACGACACGATCGATGCGCTGAGCATCTGTCCATTGTGGTGGATAGACCTTGGTGGTGAGTACGTGCTGGGGGTACGTCGTCGCATCAAACGCGTCTGTCCGCTTATGGGTTGCCCGTCGAGCTTTTCGAGCAGCGCGACGACTTTCGTCGGTCCCTGCCACCGTTCGGAGTTCGAGGTCGGCAACGTCGACGTCATCGTCAGGTCGCCACCGTACGCGCTGACCAGGATTAACGTCGCTGAAGGGACCAACGGTAACCTCTACCTGCAATGAGCGATGAACCTCGTCGGGTGCTCTTCGTTGAGGACGATCACGATCTCGCCGATGCGGTTGCCGGACTTCTAGTGGACGAGGGTTTCGTCGTCGTCCAGCGTCACGACGGCGACAGCGGGCTCGACGAGGCCCTGCACGGCACCTACGACGTCATAGTGCTCGACATCATGTTGCCCAAGCGCAGCGGCTTTCGCGTCTGCCAGGACCTACGAGCCGCGGGCGTGGCGACGCCGTTGTTGATGTTGACCGCCAAAGAGGGCGAGTGGGATGAGATCGAGGGACTCGACGTCGGCGCCGACGATTTCTTGCGCAAGCCCTTCGAGCGACGCGTCCTCATGGCGCGGATACACGCGTTGTTGCGTAGAGGCGAGCGTGGTCGCCCGCAACAACTCAACGTCGGCGACGTCTCCCTCGACCCCGAGAGTCGCCACGTCCTCTCCCACGGTCGTCCCGTCACCTTGACGCCGCGGGAGTTCTCCCTCCTCGAGTGCCTCATGGCGCACGCCAACGCCACCCTCACCAAGGCGGAGATCCTGGCGGCGGTGTGGGGTGAGGACTTCAACGGCGACCAGAACATCGTCGAGGTCTACGTCGGGTACCTGCGCAAGAAGATTGACGTCGCGAACCGGCCGTCGATCATCCGCACCGTGCGCGGGGCCGGTTACAGCGCTCGCGAGGATTAGTGGCGCCCTCGCGTCAACCCTCGATCCGCGCACGCCTCACGATCATCTTCGTCCTGGCGATCGCGGTGATCCTGACCTTCACCGGGATCGCGCTGGTCAGCCTCGTCCACCGTTCATTGTTGACCCAGGCGTCCAATCAGATCGACGCCGTCATGGAACAGACCCAGATGCGCGTCGACGCGATCCCGGCGGCGAGCCGTCATCGCCTCATCCTCTCGACGCGCGGCGACGTCGTGGTGCAAGTCACCAACGCCACGGGCACCGCGGTGTGGGCGGCCAGCTCGGCCATTGAAAACGTGCCGGTCCTCGCGCGGCCCGTCGACGGCGTCGCGACGGGGGGGGTACTCGACATCAAGTTCATCCACGACGCCGCGACCGACGCGACGCTGCCCGAGTTGAGTTCGGGCCAGGTGGCGACCATTACCACCAAGCGCGGACCCGGGTTGATCTTCGGTTTCGTCTACGGCGGGCCGATCGAACACAGCGTGCGGGTGCTGCTGGCGAGTCTGCTGGTCTCCTTCCCGCTGCTCTTGTTGCTCTCGGGCGGACTGATCTGGCTCGGTATCGGGCTGGCGTTGGCGCCGGTCGAGGCGATTCGCCGTCGCGTGGACGCCATCGCCGCGCAGGACCTCACCCAACGCGTCCCGGTCACGGGTGGTGACGACGAGGTCGCGCGCATGGCGCGAACGTTAAATGAGATGCTCGACCGGCTCGAGGCGGCGTCGCGGTTCCAGCAGGAGTTCGTCTCCAACGCCAGCCACGAACTGAGAAGTCCCTTGACCACACTGCTCGCCACCACGGAACGCGCGACTGGTGATCCGGCGAACACCAGTTGGCCCGAGGTGGCCGACGTCGTCATGCGCGAGGGCCGTCGCCTCGAGGGCATCATCGCAGACCTGTTCTGGCTCGCTCGTCACGACGAGGGCCACATCGAATCCGAGCGCGTGGACGTCGATTTCGACGACCTGCTCTACGAGGAGGCGTCGCGCGTGCGCTCCATGAGCGAGCTGTCCGTCGACACCTCGATGGTGCAGCCGACGCGGGTGAGGGGTGACGCGGCGATGTTCACGCGCATGGTTCGCAACGTCGTCGATAATGCGATGCGCTACGCCCAAAGCGAACTGCGTTTCGACTCGCACTTCGACGGCGACGACGCCGTCATCGTGGTGAGCGACGACGGCGACGGCATCGACGTCACCCAGAGCGCGAAGTTCTTCGAGCGATTCTCGCGGGCCGACTCGGCGCGATCTCGTCGTTCGGGCGGCTCGGGGCTCGGACTCGCCATCGTGACCGAGATCGTGTTGCGCCACGGCGGTTCCGCGCGATTCGTGGAGGTTGACGAAGGCTCGCGCATCGAACTGCGCGTGCGACGCGACAGCGTTGGCGACGGACTTGTCGACGGTGCGGAGATCGACGCGGCGACATAGAGTCATTTCATGAACGCTCTCCAACTCTCCGACGTGACCGCCGATCCCATACAGGTGCTGGGCATGAGTTTTTACTTCGACCCGCTAACCAAGGAGCACGGCCGCGAGCACGGGCTCAACGTCTTTGAGTTCTACGGGCTCGGCCGGGGCGGTGTTCTCGGTGACGTCGACACGCAGACGGTGTTTGACGCGTTCACCTTCTTCGACTCCGGGGTGATTGACGCCCTCTGGACGAACGCCAAGACCAAGGCCGACCCCGTCGCGACCGCGAGCGCGCACGTCCAAGCCGCGTACGCCTTCGCCGATCGCACCTTCGGGGGGATTGATCCGGACGTCTTGGCCGCCTTCGCGGCCGCGGCGCGCAAAGTGGCCGACGCCCACACCAGCGCCGAGTGTCCCCTGTTGGAGGGCTACCGGAGGTTTCCCGAGCCGAGCGATCCGGTGCACGCGGCCTACCTCGGGACGATCTTGTTGCGCGAACTGCGCGGTGGGCTCCACATCCACGCCGTGAACGAAGTCGAACTCGATCCCGTGGCGGCCTGCTACCTCCAGGACGCCTCGATCTTCACCCTGCACGGTTACGCCGAGAGCGCCGCGCCGACGGTGACCGCAGAGCTCGAGGCGAAGAAGGTCCGCGCCGAGGAGTTGACCAACGCCATGGTGGCGGCAAGTTTCGACGTGCTCAGTGACCAAGAGCGCGAGGCGTTGGCCGAGGGCACGCGAGCGATGTTCGACGCGCTTCAACACCCGGTACCCGTCACTCGCTAGGACGTGCCCCGCCACTTCACGCCTCACGACACGCGTGAGCGGCTCCTCGTGGCGTTGGCGTTCGCCGCGTTGGTCGAGATCCTTTGGACGATATTTCTCGGTTGGCACCTCCCGTTGCGGTACGAGGCGCACCACTGGGACCTGGCGTGGGTGGGCCTGGACGTTGGGGAGATCATCATGATTCTCGCCACCGCGTGGGCGGCGTGGCGGCGACGGGCGGTCTTCATCGTCTTCTCCTCCGTGCTCGCGGCGTTGTTGCTACTTGACGCGTGGTTCGACGTCACGACGGCGAATCCGAACAACCTCGACGAGAGCGTGTTTTTAGCCGTCGTGTTTGAAGTGCCCATCGCCCTCTTCTTGTTGTACTTCGCCCGTCGCGCGGGGCGGATCTTCTTGCGAGCGCACTTCGACGGCCGTCGCATGGCGTCAGTACCCCTCTCAAAGGTGCCGATGACGCCCCTCGATGACGACCAGTAGCAAAGGACCTCGAATGCGAGTACGTTCGCTGGGGTGACGACCCTGCGCGTGGCGAACGGCGACGTGAGCCTCCACGCGCAAGTTGAAGGTGAAGGACCGGCGGTGTTGTTGCTGCACGGCTGGCCCGACACGTCGGCCCTATGGGATGACGTCGTGCCCGAGTTGGTGGCGGCCGGTTTTCGCGTCGCGGCCGTTGACCTCCGTGGATGTGGTCGCAGCGACAAGCCCGATGAACTCTCGAGTTACGCCATGCACCATCTCGTCGGCGACGTGGCGGCGGTCATCGCGGCCCTCGGCGAGGAGAAGGTCACCGTCGTCGGTCACGACTGGGGGGCGGCCCTCACCTGGGCGGTCGCGATCGGACGACCGGACCTCGTGGAGCGCGCCGTGGTGGTCTCCGTCGGTCATCCGAGTTCGTTTCGCACCGCCGGCATCGCGCAACAGGTGAAGAGTTGGTACACGCTGCTCTTCTCCTACGAGGGCGTCGGCGAGGGGTTCTTACGCAAGAACGACTACGAGGCGATGCGCCACTGGGTCGGCCACCCTCGGGTCGAATCGGTGATCGACGAGCTCGAGCGCGACGGGCAGATGAGCGCGCACCTGAAGTGGTACCGCGCCAACCTGGCGCCCGACGCCTTCATCGTCGAGCCCGCACCGCTCCCGCAGGTGACGGTGCCGATGCTCGGCATCTGGTCGAGCGGCGACTTCGCCTTGACCGAGGTGCAGATGACGAACTCCGCGGCCTACTGCGACGCCGGCTTCACGTATCGGCGCTTCGAAGGTCACGGCCACTGGGTGCCCCTGGAGGCCCCGCGCGAACTCGCCGCGACGATCGTCGAGTTCGCGTCCGCCTGAGGCCGCGGCCATATTCGCACGACTGCTAGAACATGGAAGTGAAAATAGCGCTCTTCAAGGAGTCGCGCCCCGGTGAGACCCGCGTCGCGCTGACCCCCGACGCGGTGAAGGCGCTCGTCGCCGACGGGTGGCGGGTCGAGGTCGAACGCGGCGCGGGCGCCCTCGCGCACTACAGCGACGAGCGCTACGTCGAGGTCGGCGCGAGCGTCGTCGAGGTGGCCGCGGGTGACGTCAACATACGGGTAAACGCGCCCTCCCTCGAGGAGGCCGCCCGGGTCCCGGAGGGTTCACTGCACCTCTCGTTCCTCTCGCCGCTGCTCGCCCTCGATGTCGTCAAGGTCCTCAACGACCGTCGGGTCACGGTGGTCTCCTTCGACCTCTTGCCGCGCATCTCGCGCGCCCAGTACATGGACGCCCTTTCTAGTCAATCCACCGTCTCGGGCTACCGCGCGGCGTTGGCGGGCGCGAGTCACTTCGACCGTTTCTTCCCGCTGCTCACCACGGCCGCGGGCACGATTCGACCGGCGAAGGTCTTGGTCATGGGTGTCGGCGTCGCTGGCCTCCAGGCGATCGCCACCGCGAAGCGCCTCGGCGCGAAGGTGCGCGCCTACGACGTGCGCACCGCCGCCAAGGAAGAGGCCGAATCGGCCGGTGCGGTCTTCGTGCAACTCGGCGTCACCGCTGACGCGTCCGGTGGCTACGCGCGAGAATTGACCGACGACGAGCGCCTCGCCCAACAGGCGGCGCTGCTCAGTGAAGTGGCCAACTCCGACGTCGTGATCACGACCGCGGCGGTACCCGGTCGACGTTCGCCGATCCTGGTCACCACGACCATGGTCGAGGCGATGGGTGAAGGATCACTGATCATCGACATGGCCGCCGACGGCGGGGGGAACTGTGAACTCACGAAAGTGGGCGAGGTCGTCGAGCACCAGGGCGTTCGGGTCGTGGGTATGTCCAATCCGCCGGCCGAGATGGGCACGCACGCGAGCTTCATGTACGCCAACAACGTGTTGAAGCTCCTCGGCCTCTTTGGTGCGAAGGGCGAACTGCACCCGGACTGGAGTGACGAGATCGTCCTCGGCGTGACCGTCGCGAGCGGCGGAGCGGTCCATCACGCGCCCAGCGCCGAGGCGCTCGGTGTCAGCGTCGTCGCGATCACGCCGGACGTGAAGGAGAGCGAATGAACGTCTTGTTGCAGTACGCGACCGTCCTGATCCTGACCGCCTTTGTGGGCACCGAGATCATCGCCAAGGTGCCCAGCATCCTCCACACGCCGCTCATGAGCGGGTCGAACGCCATTCACGGCGTCATCCTCGTCGGCGCGATGCTGGTACTCGGATCGGCGACGACGAACTTAGAAGAAGTGCTGGGATTTCTCGCGGTGATCCTGGCGACGCTCAACGTCGTCGGAGGCTTCGTGGTGACCGACCGCATGCTCGAGATGTTCAAGCCCCGTCAGCCCAAAGCGCCGACGACGAAGTCGGACGGGGACACCCCGTGAGTCGCGAAACGCTCATTGACCTGCTCTACCTCTTCTCGGCGACGACGTTCCTGGTCGCGCTGAAGGGTCTCGGTAGTCCCAAGCACGCGCGAAGGGGGAACTTAATCGCGGCCTTCGGCATGTTGGTGGCGATCGTGGCGACGTTCTTCAAATACGTCGACGGTCACTCGCTCCACCACGTCGGTTTGATCCTCTTGGCGATGTTCATCGGCGCGATCATCGCCGTGCCCACGGCGCGCTTCGTCGAGATGACGGCGATGCCCCAATTAGTCGCCATCTTTAACGGCGTGGGTGGTGGCGCGGCGTCGTTGGTCTCGATTACGGAGTTCGTCCACATCAAGTCATCGCACCCCGCGACCTACGTGACCTTGGAAGTGCTGCTCGGGGTGTTGATCGGCACCGTCTCGTTCGCGGGTTCGGCGATCGCCTTCGCCAAACTCCAAGAGCTCATGACCGGACGGCCCATCACCTACCCGGGCCAACAGATCATCAACGCCGTGTTCGGTCTGATCGCGGTGGCGTTGATCATCACGATCCTGGTCTCGGGCTCGACGCCCCTGCTCTGGACCCTCCTGGCGCTCTCCTTCGTGCTGGGCGTCGCCTTCGTCTTGCCCATCGGTGGAGCGGACGTGCCGGTGTTGATCTCCCTGCTCAACTCCTTCACGGGACTCGCCGTCGCCGCCTCGGGCTTCACGCTGGGCTCGAACCTTTTGATCATCGCGGGCACCCTCGTCGGGGCGTCGGGCATCTTGTTGACGAGGCTCATGAGCAAGGCCATGGGGCGCAGCCTCTCGAACGTGTTGTTCTCCGCCTTCGGATCGGTCATCACGGCCTCGGGAGCCGACGGCGGCGAGGCGCGAAGTGTGCGCTCGGGGACCCCCGAGGACATCGGCGTGCTGCTCAGTTTCGCCAGCAAGGTCGTGCTCATTCCCGGCTACGGGCTCGCGGTCTCCCAGGCTCAGCAGGTGTTGCGCGAACTCGCCGAGCTGCTTGAGGCGAAGGGTGTCGAGGTCTTCTACGCCATCCACCCGGTCGCCGGGCGTATGCCCGGTCACATGAACGTCCTGCTCGCCGAGGCGAACGTGCCCTACGAGGATCTCATCGAGATGGACGAGGCGAACTCCGAGCTCCAGACGGCCGACGTCGCGATGGTCGTGGGGGCGAACGACACCGTGAATCCGGCCGCGACGAACGACCCCTCCTCGCCGATCTACGGCATGCCCATTATCCACGCCGACTTGGCAGAGAACGTCGTGTTCTTAAAGCGCTCCATGCGGCCGGGTTTCGCGGGGATCGACAACGAGTTGCTCTACAACCCCAAGACCATCCTGGTCTTTGGCGACGCGAAGGACACCCTGACCAAACTGGTCGCGGTGGTCAAGTCCTCGTAGCGACTACGACGTCAGCCGGGCCAACTCTTCGAGCTGACCCGGGGTGAGTTCGCGCAGGGAGCTCGCGTTCGCGTGAATCTGTTCGGGCGAACTGGCCCCGGCGATGACCGAGGCGACGGCGGGGTGATTGAGCAACCAGGAGAACGCGAAGCTGAGCAGTGGCGTGTCGGTGCTGTCGGCGTAGGCGAGGAGTGCCGCGACGCGACCCTTCATCTCCTCACTCAACCAGTGTGCGCTTCGTTCGGTGGGCATCGCGGCGAGTCGCGTGCCCGCGGGCGGCGCTTCGCCGGGGCGCACCTTGCCCGTCAACAGTCCATTGGCGAGGGGGTAGAAGGGCAAGAAGCCAATACCGAGTTCACTACAGGTCTCGAGCACGCCGTCTCGTTCGGGACTCCGGTCGAGCAAGGAGAACTGGTTCTGCACCGAGACGAACGACGGACCGCTACCCGCGGCGACCTTGGCCGCTCTGAGTTGCTCGGCGGTGAAGTTCGAACAGCCGATCTCGCGTACTTTGCCGGCGGCGACGAGTTCCGCGAGCGCGCCGAGGGTCTCTTCGATCGGCACCGTGGCGTCGGGGTAGTGCAGTTGGTAGAGGTCGATGTAGTCGGTGTTGAGGCGACGCAGCGAATCCTCGCAGGCCGCGCGCACGTAGGTGGGACTGGCGCCAAAGTGCGTGTCGTCAATGGGCATGCCGAACTTCGTGGCGACGATGACCTCACTGCGTCGAGCACCCAGGGCGACGCCCAAGAAGACCTCGGACTTCGTCGCGCCGTAGATGTCGGCGGTGTCAAAGAAGTTGACGCCCGCCTCCAGCGCCGCGTCGACGACCTTGGTCGAGGCGTCTTGATCGAGCCGACCGCCGAAGTTGTTGCACCCGACGCCGACGACGGAGACTGAGAGGGAACCGAGCGAGCGATGATCCATGGGGAGCCGTCCTTTGCCAGGGTCGAGCATAGGACGGGGCTCGTCGTCGCCGTCGCGAGAGCACCTCTTGTACGATGAGGGGGAGGAGGACGTATGAAAGTCAACGTTGATTTCGACCTGTGCACGTCCAACGCCGTATGCATGGGCATCGCTCCCGAGGTCTTCGAGGTTCGCGACGACGGGTTCCTCTACATCGTGAACGAGAACCCCGGGCCAGAGTTGACTGAGCGCCTGCGTCAGGCCGAGGCGGGCTGTCCCAACGGCGCCATCACACTTGAGGAGTAAAGCGGGCGGACCTCGGGTTCGCATCGCACCCTCGCCCACGGGCATGTTCCACGTCGGGACCGCGCGCACCGCGCTCTTCAATTGGCTGATCGCGCGCCAGAGCCCCGCGGGCGTGTTCATCTTGCGCATCGAGGACACCGACGAGTCGCGCAACAAAGAAGAGTGGGTGGGCGCGATCACTTCTTCGATGGACTGGCTCGGCTTCACCCCGGACGAGGGACCCTTCCGCCAGAGCGAGGCGCGCTCGGCGCACGAGGCGGCGGCGTTCTTGCTGCGCCGAATGGGCTACCTCTACTACTGCGACTGCACGCCCGCGATGGTCGAGGCGCGCAAACGCCCCGGTGCGCCACCGGGGTACGACGGGTTTTGCCGCGACCGCGGACTCGAGCGCGACGTCGACACCGCGCTGCGCTTTCGCACACCGCGCGAGGGCGTGACGGTGGTGCACGACTTGGTGCGCGGCGACGTCGAGTTCGCCAACGACCAGATCGACGACTTCGTCGTCGCGAAGTCCTCGGGCGACGTGCTCTACGCGTTGGCGAACGTGAACGACGACCGACACGACCGCATCACGCACGTGATCAGAGGTGAGGAGCATCTCGCCAACGCGCCCAAGCAGATACTGCTCTGGTCGGCCATGAACGCCGCCGCGCGCGAGGACGTTCCGCTGCCCTTCTACGCCCACCTGCCGCTGCTCGTCAACGAGCAGCGTAAGAAACTCTCCAAGCGCCGCGACGCCGTCGCGACGGAGTTATACCGCGACCAGGGTTTCTTACCCGAGGCTTTCGTGAACTACCTGGCGCTCCTCGGCTGGAGCCCGCGCGGTGATCGTGAGATCGTGCCCCTCGCCACGATGGTCGACGAGTTCCGTTTAGAGGACGTCTCACACTCCCCGGCGTTCTTTGATGTGAAGAAGCTGACCCACATGAACGGTGAGTACCTTCGAAAGCTCGACGTCGATGCGTTCATCGCGGCCAGTGCGCCCTGGGTCGCCCCGTGGACGAGTGCGTGGCACCCGAGTGACCGCGACGCGCCTTGGCGTGAGGACCAGTTCGACGCGGATCTCTTTGCGCGCGTTGCACCGCTGGTCCAAGAACGTGTCGCGACCTTCGGCGAGATCGCGCCAATGGTTGCGTTCTTCTTTCTCGACGAACCTCGCGTTGACGAGGCGGCCTTCGCCAAGGTCATCACCAACGACCCGAACGGACGGCTCCTGCTCAAAGGCGCCCTAGAGCGACTGGGGAGCATCGGCGAGTGGGTGGCCGACTCATTGCACGCGACCGTCGAGGAACTCGGCGAAAGCCTGGGCCTCGCACTGCGCAAGGCGCAGGCGCCGATTCGCTGTGCGGTGACGGGGACGCTGGTCGGGCCCCCGCTCTTCGAGTCGCTCGAACTACTGGGCCAGACCACGACGCTCGAGCGCCTACGGGCCGCCCTCGAGCGACCGGGGTGATCCTCGGACCGCTCAAGATCGTCGCGCGGATCATCGGGCTGTTCCTGGTCGCGATGGTGCTCTACTTCGCCGTCACCTTCATCCAGATCTGGTGGCGCGGGCACGAGCACACGACCCGGAGCGCGCAGGCGATCCTCGTCTTTGGCACCACCGAGGACAACGGGACACCCTCGCCGGAGCTGCGAGCCCGTCTCGACCAGGCACTGGACCTCTTTCGCCACCACCGCGCCCCGTGGATGGTCGTCACCGGCGGTCGCCGCCCCGGCGACGTCTACACCGAAGCGGGCGTGTCGGCCACGTACTTAGAGAACCACGGCGTGCCCAACGACGAGATCATCAAGGGTTCGGGCTCGGACACCTGGGAGAACGTCGAGAGCGTGGTCGCTACCTTGCGGCGCCACCACATCACCACCGTGATCACCGTCACCGACCCGTTTCACGAGTACCGCGCGATGGCCATCGCCTCGGCGCAAGGGCTGACGCCCTTTCCGTCGCCGGTGCGAAACTCGCCGACGATCAAGCACCAACTGTGGCGTTACTACCTGAAAGAGACCCTCGAAGTCGGCGTCGGACGCGTCATCGGGTACGGCCGGTTGAGCTCGTGGACCACCACGCCGCTCACGCTCCACCACTCGTCTGGCAAGTAAGAAGCCACCTCCGGTAAGATTGCCCAGCCCTTCGGGGGTGGTGTAATTGGCAACACAACTGGTTCTGGTCCAGTTATTCAGGGTTCGAGTCCTTGCCCCCGAGCGAATGAGTCATTAGAGATTTTGGCTCGCTCATGGTCCCATCGTCTAGTGGCCTAGGACATCACCCTCTCAAGGTGGAGGCACGGGTTCGAATCCCGTTGGGACTGCGCGATGACCTAGACCCCGTTTGCCGGACCACGCTTGTGTGAGTCAGGTCTGGGTTTGGGTCAATTGTAGATCTTGGAATTCGGTTGGTGTTAGGTAGTCGATCGAGCTGTGTCGTCGCTCTTGATTGTAGAAATGGACGATGTAGTCGGCCATGGCGATGGAGAGCTCGATCTTTGTGCGCCACTTCTGGCGATTAAGCAGCTCGATCTGCATCGAGCCCCAGAACGACTCCATGGGCGCGTTGTCGTAACAGTCGCCAATGGTGCCCATCGAGCCCATGAGTCCGTAGTTGCGGACGTTCTCGGTGAAACCCCAGGACGTGAACTGGCTGCCGTGATCGGAGTGGATGATCGTCGAGGTGCTCGCTCGTCGTGATCCGTTCGCCATCGCGAGGGCGTCGTTCACGAGTGCCGTCTCGCAGCGTCGGTCGATCGCCCAGCCCACAACTTTGCGAGTGAAGAGGTCCAACACGACACAGCAGTACACCTTGCCCTCGCGGGTGGGGTGCTCGGTGATGTCCGTCAACCAGAGCGCGTCGGGGCGATCGGCGGTGAAGTTGCGCTGGACGAGGTCCTCCTCGGTCGCGACGTTCACCTGGTTCTTCTTCTTCCGTTTCGGTCCGGGGAGGCCGTGGATCTTCAGTTCTCCCATGATCGAGCGGATGAGCTTGCCATTCACGATCATGTCGTGCTCGATGCGCAAGGTGGCCCTGATCCGGAGCATGCCGTAGGTGCCGCGGGAGCGCTCGTGGATGTCCGCGACGAGGTCCGAGAGGAGCACTCGACGGATCTCGCGATCACTGGGCACGTGGTATTTGTATTCGTAGTAGACGCTGCGCGAAACGTTCACGACCTCACAGGCCGCTCGCTCGCTGTAGCCCAGGTTGCTTAACGCCTCGGCAACCTGGCACCGTCTTTTGGGCTGATCGGTTCCTCGCCGTTGAAGATGGCGGCGGCCGCGCGCACGAGGGCGAGCTCGGTCTCGAGCTCTTCGATGGTGCGCTGGGCTTGAGCCAACTCATCGACTTCCAGGCTCTTCACACCCGGCGCTAAGCCGGCGTCGATGAAGGCTTGCTTCTTCCATCGAAAGAGCGTGCCCTGTGACAGGCCCGTCTCTCGTGCGAGTCCGACCACGGACGCACCGGCCAGCAAACGCTTGCAGACGTCTCGTCGAAGCTCTATGGGATAACGCTTGGGCATCTCTACCTCCAGGTAGATAACGACCAAACTCTCATAACCGTGGACCGCTTTTAGGGGTATAGGTCAAGTTGGAACTTCGCGGAATTCTTCTGATCGAGCCGGTGGCTCGCTCAGAGTGGTCTCATCGAGAGATCACTCAATTGAGGCTTCGCCGTCGTCGCTCTCAAAGGGCAGGTCTTCGGCGAACCAGGCGATCATGCCGCCAGTGAGGTTCACCACATCAAAACCGTTCTCGTCGAGGAACGTCGCCGCTCGCAGCGAACGCCCCCCGGAACGACAGGCGCAGACGATGACCCGGTCTTTTGGCAACTCATCGAGGTGATCGGGTAGTTCGGCGAGGGGAATCAACGTCGCCATCGGCGCATGGCCGGCGTCCCATTCCCCGGGCTGGCGTACGTCAATCAACACCGCGTCGCCGTCGAGCAACTCGAGCGCCTCGAGGGCGGTGACCTCGCGAATCGCCATGCTGTCCTCTTTCCTCCATCAAAGTAAGGGCAGTGGCGCCCTCCACGCCGAACTTACCTCGCGGTCCTCTCGGGCGCGACGGCCACGCCGGTGGTCGAGACGCGCTGACTACGTCGAAACCGCGGTGGGCACGGCATTCCTGCCCGAACCCGCAAGGCGCCATGATTCCAGTCCTAATCTGGGGGCGTGACGACCGCAACGATCTCTTCCATCAACGGGAATGACTTCCTCGAACGGTTGGAAGATCCACGTCTCTTTCTCCTGGACGTTCGAGAACCCGACGAGGTCGAGGCGTGGCACATTCCCGGCGCCCACAACATCCCTTTGGGTTCCTTGGCCGAACGTATTGACGAGGTACCCCGCGACCAGGACGTCGTGGTCGTATGCGCCATGGGCGCGAGAGCGCACCAGGGTGCCGAGATTCTCGCCAAGCGCGGGCTTTCGAGTCACGTATTAGAAGGTGGCATGGGGACGTGGGCGTCGACCTACGACCTCGTCTCGGGTGCGTTCGGTGGTGCGGCGGTCGTCCAGCTCCGTCGTCGGGGTAAGGGTTGCCTTTCTTACGTCGTGGGATCCGGCACACGGGCGGTCGTGATTGATCCCTCCCGCGACGTGCAGCGTTATCTGGACATCGCCACGCAACATGGCTGGACGATCACGCACGTTTTAGATACGCACTTGCACGCCGACCACCTGAGCGGGGCACGAGAGCTCACGTCGGTGAGCGGCGCGACGCTGTGTCTCAACCCGGCGGATCCTTTCGGATTCGACTTCGAACCCTTAGAAGATGGCAAGACCATTGAGTTGGCGCCCGGCATCAACTTGGCTGTCTCGTCCGTCACGGTGCCCGGCCACACCGAAGGCTCGACGATGTATCAGATCGCCGACGAGGCCATCTTCACCGGCGACACGTTGTTCTTAGAGAGCGTCGGGCGACCCGACCTGGCCGATGAGGCCGAGGGGTACGCGCACCACCTGTACCACAGCCTCCACGAGCGCATTCTGCCGCTTAGCGACGAGATCACCGTGTTTCCGGCCCACTACGGCCCGGGCGTTGACGTGTCGTCGGGAGAGTTTGTAGCCCGGGACTTGGGCGCGCTTCGCCGAACGTTGCCCGCGCTAAACCTCAGCGAGGCAGAATTTGTGGGGTGGGCCGTGAAGAACGTGAAGGATCGCCCGGGGAACTACCGCGAGATCGTCAGGATCAATGCCGGCGGGGCGCCCGTTGATGCGCATGACGCCGCCCTCGAAGTGGGACCGAATCGCTGCGCCATCGCGTAGCCCTGGCTCGAGGGACGCCTTGGGACGCGAACCAATTGCGTCCGTCACGTTCGACCGCAAGTTAGTGACGGAGGCAATGCAGTGCTAGCCACGTCGAGGGACGGGCCGAATATCATCGAACGTTTTGTCGCACCTTTCGCGCTGCTTTGTTCATCATTAACGATGATGGGCGCGTGTTTTGTTGTGCGTTTGTAGCGAATGGCGGCGCGATCAAATGTGCAGCCTTTGGAGCGAAAGGCCTGCTTACAATATGGTTACGATTTTCTGAGCACAGTTCAAAGTGATAAGCCCCGCGAATATTTGCGCTTGTTTAGGGATTCTTACCAGGTGTTTTGGCCACTGAACTCCGTTTGAACGATTTCCTGTGATGTTGCAAAGAAATGCCGCGCCACTTCTCACCGCGAGGACTCCTTACCTATACTTGCTCTTAAGGAAACGGCCGTGTTTTGTCACGAGGCCCTACCTTGTGAGCAACAACGCAGTGCCGCATGATCTGAAAATTAAAGGTCGACAAAGCTTGACCCTTATGAATGGAGAGAATTGACCATGAATAATCCACGACGGATACAACGCCACTTGGTAAAGGCACTTGCTGCCGGTGCCTTGCTGGCAGCTGCGGCGCTGCCTCTGGCCATCGCCACCGCTGCGAGCGCGGCGACGCCGGGCATCACGTCGGTGACCTTTACCCCTTCTGGCGCTGGCAACACAATTGGCCAGGGTTCAAGTGGCACGGTTACCGTGACTGGTACCGGTTTTGCAGGTAACGGCGGCGCTTTCGCGCTCACCGGGACCGGCCTTACCTTCACTGGTGAGGTAGAAACCGCGTCGACCACGAGCGTAACTGCCAACTATGCGGTTGGCGCTTCTGCTGCCGCGGGCGAAGAGACACTGAGTTTCACTGATGCTGCAAACACCACGGCTCTGACACTCGCTGACGCGTACGACGTCACGCTTGCTCCGACCCTTCTCGGAGGCGATGTTTCGCCTGCGTTCATAGGTGTTTCGCAGAGCGCGGCTTCAGTCACCCTCTCTGGCGCCAACTACGAAACCGGAGCAGTGGTTTCGTTCGTCAGCGCAGTTGATGGCACGAGTTTGAAGGTCGGGGCTTCGACCCTCGACGCCAATGGTGATCTAACAGTCTCCGTCACGCCCGTTAACGCGGTGTCGGGCGGCGCTGCGACCGTCGGTAACTACACCGTTAAGGTGACGAACCCTGACGGTGGTTCCGTATCATTGACTGCTGGATTCGCTGTCGACCTGATGACCGTGAGCGAAATCTCGCCTTCGGCGGTCGCCAACGCGGCCGGCTCTACCACGCTCACCATCACTGGCTCGGGCTTTGAGTACGGTGCCGTCGTTACGACGACGACTGTTGGTTGCTCGACGCTGACGTTCGGCGCTTCGACGTTTGGTAGCCCGACATCTCTGACCGTTACGGCCACGTTGTCCGGCGCGCAAGGGACTGCGAGCGCCTGCAATATCAAGGTTACGAACCCACCGGCGACTAACCCGCCCGCGGGCATCCCGGCTGGTAACGCCGCGACGTTCACCCTCACGGGTGGCCTCGGTGTAGGTGTTGCGGCCACGGTTGCTCCCGTAGTGACTGCATCGAGCTCCACGGCTGCTACGGCGATCGTTCCTGGCTCGGCTGGATCAACGGTAACGCTTACCGGTCTCGGCTTTGGTATCTACCCCACAATTGCCTTCACCGACGCTGCAGGTACTGATCCTGCCACGGGCATTACCGCTAACGACTGCATCGAAAGCGGCGCCGGAACGACGCTGACTTGTGTAGTGGCCGTTGGATCTGGTGCTGTTGCGGGTACTGACAGTGTCAGTGTCCGAGGTAGTACTCCGTTCGCCGATGGCCTCTACGTTGCCGGTCCGTCGATCACTTCGTCGGCTCCTTCAGCGCTTGACGTCGGTGCCCCGGTAGGTACGACCCTCGTACTGACGGGTACTGGCTTTACCAACACGATGACAATCGGCGCGCACGCCTACTACGGTGCCCTGACTGGAATCCTGGAGTATGTGAGTGCGACTACAGCCAACTTTGTGGTCACCAGCTCGCCCACTACGGGTGACGTGACGACGCCGACCCAGACCGACTCAATTTCCTTGAGCCAGGTTGTTTCATCCGGTGTCAGTGTGCTTTCAGCTCCGTTCGACATTACGGTCGACGCTCAGCCCGTTGTAACGAGTGCCGTCACTTACTCCACGGTCGGGACGACTGGTGTTGGTGTGGGTGCGACGGCGCAGCCCATCGTCATCAACGGCGCGAACTTCGCCGCTGGTGCAACGGTTACCGCCTTCACCAACACGGCCGCTGTCGCTGACGCGAACGTCACCGTGAAGGTGACTGCCGTGAACGCTGCAGGTACCCAGATCACGGGTACGGTTGCTGTCGCTGCGGGTGACACCAACACCGCGGTCGGCTACACGGTGACCAACGTTGACGGTGGCAAGGCTGTCGTCTCGGCGTACCAGTTCCCAATTGTCATTGACGCTGGCCCGACAATCACTTCTGTGACCCCGGCCACCGGAGCGGCTGCGGCGACAACGTCGTTTGCCATCGCCGGTACGGGCTTCACTGCGGGGTCGGTTGTTACGTTGTCGCCCGCGAACGGAACGTGTGGCGCAGCGACGGTTACGGCATCAACGACGCTTGCGGTTACTTGCACCTTGGGTACGCCCGGTGTGACGCCGACGAGCCTTGTGGTGACCAACGCCGATGGTGGCTCTGTCACTTCATCGCCGGTCCTCGCTGTTGGCACTGTTGCTAAGCCGTTCCACGTCAGTGGCGTGCACGGTGCGGCGGTTGCTGGCAAGTGGGTCACCGTGAGCATCACCGGTACCGGTTTCTACGGTCAGCCGAAGATCACGGGCGGTGCTGCCGGTACGAAGTTCGCTGTCCTCAAGGACAACGGAAGCGCGCTGACGGTCAAGATTTACACGAAGGCTGGAGTCAGCGGCGAGCACACGCTCACGGTGCACCTCGCCAACGGTAAGGCTGGCAAGGCTGGATACAACACCAAGGCCTAGTTGCTTCACGAGAAGTACGAAAGGGAAGGCCCGCTCGAAAGAGCGGGCCTTCCCTTTTGGTTTGTTCAGGACACGTGAACGTATCGATCTCTATTCTTCAAAGCCAAGCAATCAGGACAACCGGTCCTAAGAGTTGAGTGACCAGGTCGCCCCCGAGGGGCCGTCATTGACGTTGATGCCGACATTGAGGAGTGAGTCGCGCAGTTCGTCGGCCAGGTTGTACTGGCCGCTCGCTCGCGCCTTCTCCCGGGCGAGCAAGATTCCGTTTACGAGGTTCGTGGGATCGATGTAGCCGGTTCCGCCCGTAGAAGCTAATTGGACGAGTGTGGCGAGGGCCTCACGTCCTTCCTCACCACCCTGCGCCGCTTGTTCAGCTAGTTGGAGCGGTGTGACAGGTGTCGACGGCGTCACGTTGATCGACACCTCACGGTTGGAGGGTGCTGAATTGCGAAGCTCGTCGAGGGGCGTGACTGTTGAATTGGCGAGAACGATGGTCTTTCCGTTGAGGCGCCAGTAGCCGTTAGAGCGTCCTTTCACGGCGAGCGTGTCTGACTCGATGTCGAGGATAACTGCGGTGTGCTCGTCCACACCAAGTGTGGCAACGCCGGAAGGAAGCAGCGCTTCCAGTTCAAGGAGCCGGGGTTCACCGAGGTAACAGAATCGCGTGTCGTAGTTGCCACCTTCGTTGTTGTCGAAGTGGGGAATGACGACACAGTTGAGTCCGAACGCGCCGAGAACATTGAGGCCTTCGCTCCACGTCGGTCCTTCGACGCCAACTTTGTAGACCTCGTAGATCGGCGCCGTGAATGCGCCCAGCGTGAGTGCCGCGGCCGAGGCGAAACAGAGCGTTCCTCCGCCGTCGAGCACGCTCAGCAGGTCCTCACCAAAGTGCAAAGGGAACCATTGGTGCAGCGCGTAGGTCGGGCTGCCGGGTCCCGCGAACACGTAGTTGGCCGCTCTGACTTGCTGTCGAAAGAGCGTGCGTTCCAGTTCGCTGGACTGGGCAAATGAGACGAAGTGCAACGTCGTGAGATCGACGTGCAGTGAGGTCGAGAAGTATTCTTCAAGCTTTTCGCTCATCTGGGGGACGTTGAGTTGAAATCCGTAGGCCGTATCGAGGTTTACCGCGGTTAAGGGTTTCAGCGGTTCGAGCAACTCGCGATGGACCTTGGTCATCCCTGGGGCTGTCTCGCCCGAACCGAGAAGAGCGAGTACACCACGGGCCATCGCCTCAGCGTACCGTGCGCTTTGGACACTCACCTTGGGCCGGTGGCTAGTTTGGAGACATGAGTGCGGTCTACGTCTTTCGTCAGAGGGCTCGGGGTCATGTGTCCTCGGTGATGGTGTTGTGGGCGATTGCCATGACCGTGGTGCTCTTTATCGAAGTGGTGCGACCTTCTGCGGGGGTTACTCTCATCGGATTCGCGATCTCGGCCGTTCTCGGTGTCTATTTGGGCTGGCGGCGACGAGTGGGCGCCGTCGTGGTGGCCCCCGTCGTGAACTGGCTTTTCGCATGGTTCCCAATGGAAATCGCGTGCATGATCCACTTCGGGATTCTGAAGGGGTTCTTCCTCGGACTGCTCGTGATCACGTTTGGTTGGCTGGGAATTGGCTTCGTCGAGTTCGTATGGATCTCGATGGTGGCGCTGTTGGTGCGCGCACTGCGCGGTTCGTCCAAAGATGACCCGGTCGTGATCATCGATCCCGAGTAGAACTTACCCGGAGCTCCTCCAACGAGCGCGAACGCGCCCGTCGATCTACTTCGTGACCACCGCGAGTCGACGCCACTCTTCGAACGGCGCCGTGAAGAGGTCGCTGCCGAGCACCTGTAAGCACACGTGATCGGCCCCGGCGTCGAGGTGGTCCTTGATGCGAGCGAGCACCACACCCTCGTCGCCGTGGACGACCATCGCATCACAGAGGCGATCCGAGCCTCCCCGAACGAAGTCCTCGTCGTCAAAGCCCAGGCGCCGCCAGTTGTTTTTGTAATTGTCGAGCCCGGTGTAGATCTCTAGGTATTCGTGTGCGCGACGCAGAAACTCCTCACGCGACTGGCCGAGCACTACTGCCTGCTCGACGCCCAAGAACTTGTCGCCGAGGATGCCCCGCGCGAGTTGCGTGTGCTCCGGCGTAACCAGGTATGGGTGCGCTCCATCAGCCTGGGTCGCGGAGAGTTCGAGCATCTTGGGACCGAGCGCGGCGAGCACCCGCGCCACTCGGATCGCACCCTCCTCGGCGTACATCGGAGCTGCGTCGATTGCGGAAAGGTAGTCGCGCATCGTCGAAAACGGGCTTTGATAGTCGTGACCACGCAGTCGCGAGACCAGCGGCTCGTGACTTACTCCGAGGCCGAGGACGAATCGGTCGTCGTAGGCGGCCGTGAGCGTCTTGGCGCCATTCGAGGTGGTGACGGCGTCGCGTGCCCAGATGTTGGCGATACCCGTCGCGATGACGAGCGAGTTGGTCGCGGCGGAGAGCAGGCCCGCGTGAGTGAAGGACTCGCGTCCCCAGGCTTCGGGGATCCAGAGCGCGGAGTAGTTGAGTGATTCGATCTCCTGCGCCGCTTCGCTGCTGCGCTGAGGGGAAAGGGCGTCGAGGTACATGGTCCACAGACCCACGGTCCCTCGAAGCTTCTCCAGTGCGACCGGCCACGTTGACACGACGACGAGCATAGAGGGACACGGTTCCGCGACGAAGCGTCAGAATGTGGAGATGGCTTACTTCGTCGCGCTCGCCAGCGCCTTTTTGGTGCTGTCGGCCGGCACGGCACTGCGACCGGGCCGTCGGGGGATCTTCGCGGCGCTGGCCTTTCCGGTCGGCTGGGCGGCGGGAGAGTTGCCGGGTCAGGGCATCGTCGTCGAGGGGCTCCTCCTCGGTCTGCTCTGGTGGTGGGGTTGGCCCTCGACCCACTGGGTCGGTATCGCGGTGCTGGTGGTGGCCGCCATCTCGGTGCTGGAAAACCTCGGCCTCATCGCCATCCTCTTTCGGTCACGCTCCATCGTTCGTCGCTCGATGGCCGACGCGCCCGATCGCCCACTGCAGATCCCTCGACCTCGAGACGACGCCTTCGGGAGTTGGTGGCGCACCGCGCTGCAGATCCCCTATCACCCGCGCGACATGCAGCTCATTCGCAACCTCGTCTACGGGCCAGAGCCCCGGCACCGACTCGACGCGTGGCGTACCTCCACCACTCCCGAGGGCGCGCCCGTCATCTTCTACCTCCACGGCGGGTCGTGGACCTTCGGCGACAAGCGTGAACAAGGTCGGCCGATGCTGCACGAGTTCGTCCGTCGCGGCTGGGTCGTGGTCGCGGCGAACTACCGCTTGGCCCCCCGATCTCCCTGGCCCGCGCAGATCGAAGATGCAGCTCGCGCATTCGGGTGGATCAAGAAGAACATCGCGAGTTACGGCGGTGACCCGACGCGCCTGGTCATCGCGGGGGGTTCTGCCGGAGGGCAACTGGCTTCGTTGCTGGCCCTGGGCGAGAAGGACCCCACTTGGCGACCGGCGGACATGGAGGACGTCACGGACTGGTCCGTACGCGGTGCGCTCTCCTTCTACGGCGTGCTGGAGATGACCGGCGACGAAGCGCACTGGCACGGGCGCGGCCGGGGACTGCTGTACCTCCTCGAGCGCCGGGTCGTCCAGGTGCCCGTCAAGGGCCACGAGGACCTCTACCACTCCCTGTCGCCCTACGACCGCATCGAGGCCGACGCACCTCCCTTCTTCGTCGTCCAGGGAGGTAACGACACGTTGGTTGACGTGCACGTGGCCCGGGACTTCGTCGAGAAGTTTCGACGCGTCGCCTTCGCGCCTATCTATTACGTCGAGTTGCCCTTCACTCAGCACTCCTTCGACATCACCGCGAGCCCGAGGACCTCGGCGACGACGCGCGCGGCGGTCGCCTTCGCGGAGTCCGTCGTTGGACATCGCTCGCCGCTCTCGGCGCAGCTCATCGCCAACTATCAGGTGCCCCCGACGGAGTTGAGCGTGGAGGTCGAGGGCGAGTGGCGCGACGCGCGAGATCTCGCCCGCACCGACGGCCCGTTCTTCGTCGTCACCTCGGATAACCCGTACTCGAACGTCCTCAGCGACCAGGAGAACGTGGTTCGACGCGAGCAACTTCACGCGTTCCTATCACGACGCGGTGTTGCCGCTCGTACGAGTCGTGCGCACGATTCCCGTGGGGTCTGGCCCGATGAGTTCGGAGTCGCCCTCCGCGTCGCTCGCGAAGTCGCTCAAGCACTCGCGGTGGCGTGGAACCAGAACGCCTTCTACGAGGTGGGAGGCGACGTGGTCGTTGTGCGCGCCGCCGACAGCGACGACGTGCTGGTCTAGGTCGCCTCGAGCACTACCTCGATGCGCAGGTCACTCGCGTCGCTTACCACGAACGCGTCGACGTTGCCCGCGGCCACGAGGTCCGCCTCACTCGCGCGAAGGGCGCTGGCGTACTCTTCGGGCGCGTGGACCTCGAGGCGTGCAACGCGGGCTCGTTGGGAGACCTTGGCGGTGCTCTTCTCGCGGCGGATGGCTTCGAGGACCTCGCAGACGGGCTGATAGATGGAGCCCGGGTCCACCCCGAGGCCGCCCACCTCGCTGACCGTGGGCCAGGGAGCGAGGTGCACCGAGTCGTCGTGCCACCAGTGCCACACCTCTTCGGTGACGAAGGGGAGGAACGGGGCGAAGAGTCGTTGCACGACCGACAGGGCGAGCGTCAAGGTCGCTCGAGCCGACGCGACTTCACGCTCCGCGCCCTCCCCGTAGGCGCGGGTCTTGACCAGTTCGACGTAGTTGTCACAGAAGCTCCAGAAGAACGCCTCGGTGCGCTCGAGCACGCGCGCGTAGTCGTAGCCCTCGAAGGCGGTCGTCGCGTCGGCGACGAGTTGCGCGAGCAGCGCCAACACGTCGCGGTCGAGCGGCGTCGTGACGTCCTGCGCGCTGAGCACCTCCGCGTTCTCGAGACGACCGAGCACGAACTTGGACGCGTTGAGGATCTTGATCGTGAGACGACGGCCGATCTTCATCTGCCCTTCGTCGATGGCGGTGTCGGTGCCGGGACGGCCCGACGCGGCCCAGTAGCGCAGTGCGTCGGCCCCGTGTTGTTCCAAGAGCGGCATCGGGGTCACGACGTTGCCGACGGACTTACTCATCTTCTTGCGATTGGGATCCAGCACCCAGCCCGAGATCAGCGCGTTGGTGAAGGGCAGACTCTGGTGCTGCAGGTGGCTGCGCACGACCGTCGAGAAGAGCCAGGTGCGGATGATCTCGTGCGCCTGGAGGCGAAGGTCCATCGGAAAGACGTGCTCGAAGAGTTCGCTGCCCCAGCGTCCGGCGATCTGTGGCGAGAGCGAACTCGTGGCCCAGGTGTCCATCACGTCGGGGTCGGCGCTGAAGC